>Ga0325414_1007635_pt1 | contig 11453 bp, 6 predicted proteins | sample PopdelMetagenome_8_FD_206183 | JGI IMG/M metagenome (GOLD analysis project Ga0325414, IMG submission 206183) | Populus deltoides microbial communities from Bellville, Georgia, United States - Leaf-PdKOR-R3 | ecosystem: Host-associated > Plants > Phyllosphere > Phylloplane/Leaf | place: USA...
ATTTAGTGGTGATTTATTTAAATGTATTTTGTCATCAATATTAATTTTCATTTTATTTGATTCTTTTTTATCTCTTATATTTATTAAAATCAAAATCAAAATAAATTAGTTTTGAAACCATGGAAGATTAGTTAATTAGTTTTGCTAAACTACACGGATTAAGTTTTAATTTGGTTGTTTTTTTTTCAAAACCCCATAAAACGAGCTTGATTAAGTCACAAATTTTGGAATTTTTTGCATAATTTTATTGATATAAATGCATTTTAATAGTACATACTGAAAAAAGCATTTTTAATACTACATTTTTTATAATCATCGTTCCAACATCCACAATTTACAATTACAGGGATACCCAAAACCACAGTTAAAAGCTACCATTATAGCAGACAAGCCTTTACTAGAGATCAGTAATACCAACTACTTATTATTATATATATCAGTTACACCAACTACTTGTGTATTGAAAGAGAAGTCAATAGTTTCACACACTTAATCTCTACAAATTAACTGCTGGTTTAAAAGACCTAAATTAACTTAATTATAGGGTTTCATAACGATCTTTTTTTTCCTAAATTCATAAAGAAGGCCACAAATGAAAATTTTCAATTGTCCCTGGATGGACTTCGGCTGGTTTCAATGGCATCTCGTACTGAAAATTCTCAGGGACTAGTGTCTCGGCTGTATTCTTCAATGAACTTTCCTGGTTTTCATCCTTGGTTACATCTAGACCGAGTTCATTTTCTAAGTAACGCAGCCACTTCTTATTTTGATCCACTTCCCCAATATTATATGCATCTCCAAATCTTGAGATTTGGCATGCTTCAACGTTTTCCAATTGAACTTCATTAGATTGCAAGTAACTTAAGCTATCCAACATGTTCCAAAAATCATAATCTGACTCCAATGGGATTTCGGCCGTGATTTCTTCTGGTTTGTTTACCTCCTCTGATGAATTGTGAACGTCATAAAGTCCTCTAAAGCTCAACAACGAACCTATTTGATCATCTTCGGACTTGGAAACATCAACTTGACTAGAGTTGGTGATGTTGGAATTGTTAGAAGATATAGAGGAACTTGATAATTCCTTTGGTTTCTTAGTTGGTCTATACTGATTAGATACTTCCCTTGGTGATGAATCCTTTACTTTCTCTAAGATACGAGGCTTCTTCGTGGAGGACGACCCTTGATTCTTTTGCTGATAGAGTTCCATTTCCAAATTTCTTTTTCCACTTGATACGATCGTGCTAGATGTAGACGAGGACGAGGAGGTTGAGGAGGATTCCTTTGATTCATCTCCTTTAGGACGTTCATCATCATCTTTTAATGTCAATCTTTTCTTTAAGTGAGTATTCCACACATTCTTAATCTCATTGTCTGTTCTTCCTGGAAAATGAGATGCAATCTTTGACCACCTGCAAGTTTATAATTTGTTGTTAGGAATTAAAAGAATAAATATGTGTGTGTGTGTGTGTACACGCACGAGTGTGTTGATATTTCTTTAGTGTTATGCTGAGAAGTAATTTACTTGTTTCCCAAAGTTTGATGTAGCTTTATTATGGTGTCTTCTTCCTCTTTGCTGAAGTTACCACGCTTAACGTCAGGTCTTAGGTAATTAATCCATCTCAATCGACAACTTTTTCCGCATCTCAACAACCCTACAGAACCACAAGATTAAAAAAAAATGAAAAACGAAAGTGTACATATATTGAATGCTTTAGCTTTAAGATTCACAAGGAACTCAATTTCCCTTGTTCAACCAGCTTTTGAGGTTGAAAGTTTTCCTTCCCTCTAGTACTCCACTCTTTTCTACGTGTTTAGATGAAATAGTGAGAGCAAACAAGTCTAATTAAGCGGCGTGTTAGATGGGGCATTTAGGCAGTACCTTTAGCTATCCAAGTACTTTTGTAACTCTTTCAATGACTCGAGTATTTATTTCCCATTTCCTAGCTGGTATCCTTTAGTCTGAATTGGATTATTTAACTATATCATCCTGTATCTTTGTCAACAAAATGGGAAAATTTGGCACCCTAAGGTCTTAATTATGGCATTTCGATGTGACCATCGATCGCTGCCTGGCCTTGAATCTAAGTTAGGGGTATCCAACTTGGCAAGATATGAAGATACAAAGTGTAATGAGATTACCATATATGTTGATTCAGACTACTCATTACCAGTGCTAAAAAAACAAATAAATCTCTCATTATTTTACCAGAAAAAATGCCACGCTAACGTGCCTTGCAAAACACGGTTCGATCTGAGCAATATTTTCTTCAAGTTCTTTTAAGAGACTTTTCAAAACATAAATATGCAATCTCGAGGTGATTTTCTGCATCTAGTGATATATATTGAAATGGTATCAAAGTTGGAATGTTGATCTTCCATATCACCTAATTCATAATTTAAGATGGCAAAGACAAATTAAATGGTGGAAGGATTCATTGTATAGTAAATGATTTTCCTTATCTCAGTGCTCAAAATTCAAACCCGTTTGATTGTATATTTAAGCGTTTCAAAGTTGCCTTCCTGGTATTGTTTTATTACAGCATTAATATAATCATTAGTCAACACACAACAAAACGGTTAAGGCCACACATTTCATTCGAAGTGCAAGTGGTCATACATCTACCTAAAAAGAAAAACAAGATGTGAATAAAAACAAAGAACAAAGAAAAAAAAAAGTAAAAAGTAAAACTAATACTGACGAAAACATTACTTGAACTGTTGGATTGACACTAATGAGTCTAGCACTCGCGTTTTCATCTCCTAAAAAAATCTTACATTCAAACTTTTTCTTAAAAAAAAAACCAGAGAGAGAGAACAGTTGGATTGAATTAAGCTAATAAAAACTATGTACATAAATTAAGAAATCAAGGGCTAATGAGTGTTATGGAAGATATTTGGTAATTAAACAAATTTGAATTCTGCAAGGAAGTCTGCATTTAACGAAGCAATCGATGCAAAGAAATGTTTATGTTTTTAACTATCAAGGCAAGGGACAGCCAAAGACTCAAACTTGTGAGTCCTTTCCTCCCCCACCTGATGATGAATCAAAAAAAGCATGTTGAATGCAAGACAGGTCGATTTGTTTGCCAAGTAAACAAGATTAAGGAAATGATCGTTGGCATGATCAAATAGCCATATAACATTAGATATGAGTCTGTAAGAACAATGAGAATGATATGTAAGAGTGCATGACCGATACGATCCATGATCAAGAAGAGGAGAAAGATCAGAGTGGAGACTGACCAGCTTGTTTAGGGAGAGCCCTCCAGTTTTCATGTCCATGTTTCTGAATAAAAGTTATAAGCCTCAGGTCCTCTGCAGGGCTCCATGGTCCTCTCATCACTTGAGTCTTGTCACAACATGGCGCTCTCCCTTTACCCATGATATGATCTCTCTCAAATTTGCTAGCAATATCAAGACTACTCAATGTATTGGAGACTCTTTGTCCTCGCCATCTCTCAGTTATATGTATATTGGAATATCTTAGGACATATATATATATAGAGAGAAGTGGGTTAGAGCCCACAAGGGTAATGCCATGCCATAGGTTGTGTTATTTGTGGCGATAAATAGAAGGAGATCCAAAATGATTGCTGAATTTCTATAATTCTAACATTTTTTTTTACTGTTCGTTATCCTGTATCAACGCAGACTATCCCACTCCAATAAAGCTCACTATTCTGTACTTGTCCGTTTTCAGAATAGATTTACTCCCAGTGACCACATAATTCAATGAGGGATGCATTATGGTTGTCCATATGGGTGGCATAATGCTAGCCATCTATCTGGCCAAGATGACATCACTTTTTCATATTATTTTTATTAACAAAAAATTAAAAGAGAAAGGGGTTTTAATGTTTTTCTCCTTGCATAATACTATTTATTAGAATATGGTTATTTTTTTTGTTACAATCTATGTTTTTTTTTAATTTCAATTTTATCCATCAACATTAGATTTATTGGGGATTAAACTTCATAATTTTTTTTAATTTAATTTTTTATAAAGTTATCACAGTTTTATGACTTAGACCATAAGTTTGATGGATTATTTCGGTTGATTCGAGTTTTCCTTCCTTTTTTCTAATTGTTTTATCTCTCTCAATTTTATTATTTAATATTAGGTTGATTGAGAATTATACTTCATGATTTATTATGGCTTTATTTCTACAAGGTTATTCTCATCTTATGACACGGGTCACGGGTTTAGCAGATTAACCCGGGTTGACTCGAGTCATTTTTTCAAGCCATTTTTTAATCGATTTTTTAATTTTATATTTCAACATTGGGTTGATTGTGAATTAGGTTTCATAACTTATTTGAATTTTTTTTAATTGGGTTATCCCGGTCTCATGACCTGAGCCATAAGTTTGTCAAGTTAACCCGGGTTGACTAGGGTCATTTTTTTTGTCATTTTTTTTCAATTTCATTCTTCAACATTGGATTTATCAGGAATTAGAATTCGTGATTTATTTTATTTTTCTTTCTATAAGATTATCTTCATCTCATGACTCGGGTTAAGAATTTGATGGGTTAACTTGAGTTGACTCAAGTCTTGCTTTATCTTTTTTATTTTATTTTTTTTATTCCATCTTTCAATATTAGTTTGATCGGAAATTGAGTTCATAATTTATTTTAATATAAAATTGAGTAAACTACATGATGCTTAGGGTGATTTTTTAATATAAAATATTAAAACCTAAGATAGTGATTTGGAACCTGGACCTAGTAAAAAGACCTAATTATGACTTTTGAGATGTTGGTGTTGGAACCAAGAGTATGGTGAAAAAATTATAGACATATACCTTTTCAAAATATATTTATTGAAATGGGCTAGAAAGCCACCATTCGCACTCAATTGGTTTATATGAGATTACACCGATCAAGGCCAAATTCATTCACGTCATAAAAAAAATGTTCTAAAAACAAGATCACAAGAATAAATCCACACACTCATAGAAAATTCAAATTCAATTATCAAATAAATATTTACAGTTAAAATTAATGCTAAGATTTTACAAAAGATTTACACTTATAATTTTAAAAACAATGTTGTTACTGTGAGTGATAATGCTTTTTGAAGGTGGATGATTAGATAGCTTAAAGAGTAGCTTAGAAGGGTATTATTAGGGGCACCCTCCAATCAATAAGTCCAAATTTACAAGGAAAACAAAAAACAATTCTTAAAAAATATGATAAAAAAACGATATCTTAAAAATATTTAATTATTTGCTTTTTAATTTCACCCTATAACACTACCCGGTGATGGTATATCTGACATGGGTAGGATCGACGAACAATAAAATTATTAATACATGACAAAATTGAAAGAAAAACAAATATTAAAAATTATTTTAAATACAATAATGTAACGTATTAAATGATTTTATTATTATTAATCTCACCCTATAACACTGCATAATGTGTGTACATCTGCCATAGGTAAAGGATTTACGAATATTTTAAATACACTTATGTAACGTATTAGTGATTTTATTATTGACTATTCTCTCTTTATGACTCTACCCTAAGACGATGCATCTGTCACAAATATAAGATCGATAAATAATAAAACCATTAATATACGACAAAATAAAATAGGAAAACAATCTTGGAAATGTTTTAGAAACAATAATTTAATGTATTAATTGATTTTATTATTAACTAATCTCACCATATGACATTGTCTGATGACGGTACATATGCCATAGGTAAAGGATCGGTAAATAATAAAATTATTACTTTGCAATATAATTAATATTAAACCATTAACGTAACAAGTCAAAAACAATACCAACATAACTAGTAAAAAATAACATCAACACACAACAATTAAAAACAAAATAGCAATTTAAAAACAACATCAACACAAAAATTAAAAATATTGTCATGTCATAATGAATAAAAAAACGTAACTCAAAAACCTCATCAAAACATCAATTCAAACACATCAAATTTCAGACCAAGACCAAACCATTATATCTTGGATAAACTAAAATTAATCTTGATTTTCTCAATCTTATTGCAAGGTATTGATTTTCATCCTTATTCCATCTCAAAATAAATTCCTTGGCATCTTTATATCACCAAGGTTTTCACACATCGATTTGGACCCCAACACTTTAAATATCTTCAACAATCTTCCACAACAAATTATCCATCAACAAAAATAATAAATCCAATACTTAATAACATGCTAAAATTATTCAACAATCCATTTAGGGTTTCAAATTAACCTTTCAAAGTTGTTGGGTTCAACTAGAGTAGCTAGTTTAAGGGGAGGCAATTGCAGCGCATGTAAACCATACATGGATAGGCTACCAATGTTATTGGCAAATCGTTTCATGCATCAGTGAGGCTAAGAGGTGAATGAGTCACTCCATTAGATGCGCAACTTTTTCCTTTTCACTTCTACACTGCCAACAAGCTTCATTACCCCATGTAGGAGGAGATTGGGTTGTCCAAATCTCTCTCTCTCTCTTTCTTTTCCCTTTCTTCTTTCTCTAAGTTTCTCCCTCTCTACCATGGGTTTGGTTGTTGTTAGATGTGTTTCAAAGAGTTGTTACAACTAGATCATGGTGGTTTGGTGATGTTATAGTTGCCATCGGTAATTAGAAAAAAAATGAGGAAGGGATGTTTTACCTTAAACAATAAATGCATGGGTAATGTTTTATTAAGTCGAAGAAAGATGGAGGGGATATTATCTCAAGTTTGCAGATTGTCTGGACGATATTCATTTCAAGCTTCTCCATGTGTTGGGTATATAACTTATTATAGCATATATCTCTAAAAAAATGATTGATCTTCGTTAATGCATCTTATATCTCTTTTAGCAATAAATACCAATAAGTAAGTAGAATGAGTGTTTACATAAACACGTGACAGTCATGACTCTTCATTCAATACAATTTTTCATCCTTTAAATTCACCAATCTAGATATTTTCAAAGCATATCCATTAGAAAAATGCAAACTTTTAAGTCATTAGTAGACAAGTAACTATGCATTCTTGTCTAATACAAACCCGGCTATGGGCTTTGTGACCCGTGACCCATCATAAATCAACTCTAGATTATGGACATGCTAATTTTTCATGTGTGCTCTAACAAAAAAAATCATTTCATACGTAGGAAAACCATCGATAATCCACATCAAAGTTGCTTTCATCTGAAAATTCTATTTTCTCAAGACATCATACGTTAAAGTCTCAGATGACCACAACTACTCCAACTCATCAATCAACGATCGAAGACAAACATCTATATTTCTACCCATACTATTAGGATCGGGTATGAAAGTAGATAAGATCATTAACTTTGGTCATATACACGTTCCCGATGGCAAGTTATAAACTGTGAGTATCACCGGCCAACAAGAATATGGTGCAGCAAATGGAGTTAGCAACATAGAAGTTCTCTTTCAATTTATGCCCATTAGGTAGAATGCTTCTTGCCCATTCGATGATTCTATCATACTCGGTCTCACTTAACACATGATCTAATTTGATGGTGAACACATGTACAACAATCGATAACTTACTATGATTTGTTCACCCGTCCCATAATGGTTCGTCATAATCTTTCAAAATATCAAAAAAAATGGTTATGTCTATATTTTGTTCTTTATTTACGATTGAACATTCATCTGAATCACTCTGATTCATTCTCTTTGCATCCGTAATCATACTCTTACAATGATTACTATTATCATCTACAACTCCATGTACATTGCTAGAACTATAAGTCGACTCAACCATCCTTTCTACCATGGTTTTGTAAGGAACATATGGTTCTCTGCGAGTAAACCAACACAAGTATTTCTCCATGAACTTTTTTTTTTTATAGAAGATGCATCATAACAACATCTAGACTGAGAAATGTTTTATTTTTACACCTCTTACATGGACATCTAATACCGCCTCCACTAATATTTTTCAGATTAGATTGTGTGTATTTAATAAAATCATTAACCTCATTACAATAATACATCATGTGCAACCCTTCAGGTGAAACTTAATACTTCCAGGAACTATCATTCATTACTTATATAAAATCTATATAGAATATTGATGACAAAATGTATTAATTTATAATGTGAGCTAAACAAATTATTGGTACCCAACTAATTAGTTATCTTTGGTTCTAATTTATTCAGTCTATTTTAATAGTACCCTTAAATAATTATTAGTTTTCTATAAAAATTCAAATTCCTTCAAATTTACCAAAATTTTCAACTTAATAATAAAATTGATAAAATATAAAACATACTCAATACATAAGTCATTATTTATTTCATTATAAAACACGCAAGTTACAAAATAAAGCTTAATTTGTTCAAATTAAAACAAATACAATTTTTTAAAATCTCATACAAACTCTAACGTATAAAAGTCATACATTCATACACTAAAACCTAATTAAAATAATTTGATAGGATAGAATCTTCCGAATAAGTTAGAAAGTAACTATCCTACGCTTATAGGAAATTCTATTTGTTTGGCAACGAAAAAATGACTTTTCAGGTTTACATTAATGCTCACATGACATGTAACCATTAGGCATTAGCCATCATGTCTTCTAAAAAAATAATATCCGTCTGAAGAATTATTTTTCTCAAATACGGAAAGTAAACGTATTACTTTTCTTTATTCATTGTATTTAGTAATTAAGGCTTGAGACCAAATCTAATTGGAGATTAACTTGAAAGCTAACCTCTCACATTTCATTAACAATTAATATAATATCAGCTCTCATCATATATTACTGCTCCTTAATTTCATTTATATCCCCAGCAAGCGCATATAATATTCAATGTTGAAAATGGCCCCTTACCTAAATTCACCCATTAATTTCCCTATATGTATATATAGAAGCCGTTAATAAAGAATAAGAACATCCTCGATTAATTTTGACTATGAAATAACTAGCACAATGTTTTTCAAATTAACAGCTACGGTATATAGTTTGATGAAGGCCATGAAAGAACATAACATTATTAGCTCTTTCTCAGACAATGTTCTTGATTATAAAACAGCAACTGGAATGTTTCGAAGACTTAACACTCCTCCTGTGATAAAAAGCAAGTGGTCTTAGTATTTAATTAGGTCACCCGCTCAATTTAGTGCCTTTTGAATATAATAAAACTCTTGACACTAATATGATGATCAAGAAAAAATAAACTTGGACACCAACACTAGTTCTTAATTAAATGCCAAGCCCCTGCCCCATGCAGACCTCCTTAAAAGTCTAGCCAGCAAAACAAGTCTAACCATCTGAAAATGACAATTATCACTATTATTGAAGCTCTGCTAGTCTCAAGTCTTTTGTTAGGGAAACTAACATTACAAGTCCTTTTTAGCATTCGGTACCTAATCTTGACATCTTTCTTCTGGTTAGTAGCCTCACTAACCTTTGAAGACTTTTTCATCATTACCAAACTAGACAAGTCCAAGATCATAAGAGAGGGAAAAAAAATATATTTATTCTTTAATAACATATGCATGACGTACTGCTTATATACATATATTTGGAGCCATGTGGCATGCCCCAAGAGTACTTGATGTTTGATCTCTAATTAATTCTTGGCAGGAAATAGTGACTTTTTAAACATTGATGATCAGTGTGTCCACATTCAAGAGATCCTGGGTTTTCTAATACATGACAGTAGCATTTCGGTTCTCATTTTAATGCAGAATGGTGACTAATTACCAATGCCTTTGCCAGATTTTTAAATGAAATGACACCGGGCATATTCTGGGATGGTTGAGAATATGATAATCACTGTGGTTTAAAATATTTTTTACTCGTAAATATATTAGAATAATATTTTTTATTTTTAAAAATTATTTTTTACATCAAAAGATCTGAAAAAATTAAAAAAAAAATTCTTAAAAAAAAGTGTTTCAACCACGATATCAATCACTGCCTCCATGTTGAGCATTATCTAATGAAGCTAGTTTTATGTTTTATTATTGTTATCTATGATGTTGCCAAAATAATAGCATGCTGCATGACATTTTTCTCGATCACGTTTAAAGGATAAATATTGGCACGCACAGATGAGGAAACATTTGTAGGCAAATTAACCTCTTGCTCTTTCTTTAGTAAACAATATTTCTCTTGAGTTTTCATCTGTATATTTATAATGACTTCCTTTTCTTGTAATTAATTTGTGTTGGGGAATATAATATAAATATTATAAGGTCTCTTTGCGTAATGAATATTGGAAGGCCTCACTTAATTTAATTTTAATTTTAATTTTAATTTTTGGGTTGATTGATTCCTTGTTATTATCACTTATATATGTTTCCACTTTTTATTAAGATTTAATAGCATAAAAGAATTTTTGCGAAAAGATCAGGGTGTTAAAGATTTAATATGCCTTCGTTATGCATACTATTTTTTTTTTCCAGGTATTATTTCACGACACGGTAAGTCGCACGAATTTAGACTGAATTTACAGAAGATCAAATGAGTAGCAAATCGAAACGGGCATGATCATGGGACGTGTACCTCTGTGTGTGTTAGATATTTGCCGTGCCATATGCAATTTGTTTGGTGACAATGGTGCTTGACGATGTAGGTTTCAGCACCAAATTCATGACAATTAAGCTAGAAAGCAACAGGAAATTTTGGTATAGAGTCATAGTGTTTAGTTCCTTAAATCCTAAGAACACTAAACTTTGGTGCAGCTAAACCCATCAACAAGAAGGTATACAAAAGCAAATTATAGAATCTTTAGGTAAGGTTTTGACAGTGATAAGTAGTAACAATCCCTCTCTGTGTGTTTATGAGAGCATGCCTGCCTAACTGCATGGTGCATGCCTAAATGCATTCAACGCACGCAATTTATGTTTGGTGACCCTAAATGCATTGAGCATTGTCCTCTAATTAAGACACCGTTAAATCCTTCCATTCTCTTTTTAGTATTTGATTATTGTTTTGGGATAAAAAAGATGAAGAAAATAAAAATAAAACAGACAAGTTTTACTGTAGTATAGAAATTTACTACAAAACTATCTCAAAATATATTTATTTTGTATTTCTGTATATATCTCTTCAACTAAACTTGTTTTTATCCTCATTATTTATGCATCTCGATACAGTGATTAAACGCTATCTCGACAAGCACACTTCAAACTCGATTTCTATAACAGTACTAAAACCTAAATGAAGGCCATGTTCACAGAGGTAAATTAAGGTAAAGTGGGAAAGTTAAAATCATGTAATATATATATATATATAAATGCCAAAATAAAGAAAAGAAACAAAATGAATGGTGGAAATCACACACAAATTAATTGGGTTTATTGACGTGAGATTGACGATGCCGAATCACAAAATGACCTCAAAAGGTGGATATTGACATAATAAAGAACAAAACGTCGAATAACTTTCCTTTGATGTCTCATGTACCTCAACAAACATCTGGATAAAAAGTATGGCTTAAAGCTAA
>Ga0325414_1007640_pt1 | contig 11448 bp, 4 predicted proteins | sample PopdelMetagenome_8_FD_206183 | JGI IMG/M metagenome (GOLD analysis project Ga0325414, IMG submission 206183) | Populus deltoides microbial communities from Bellville, Georgia, United States - Leaf-PdKOR-R3 | ecosystem: Host-associated > Plants > Phyllosphere > Phylloplane/Leaf | place: USA...
TGAATTGCCGCCGGTGATCGATTGTTTGTGTTTTTTCTTTCTTGTCTCTCTTGTAACAATTAAAGTGTACAATTATCTTTTTTATTTGTTGTTTTTCAAATCATGCATGGTTGTCAAACTCAAGCACCTTGGGTTTGACATGATTGCTAGACCCAGGTCGCTTGGGTTGAGACCCATGCGCATGGACTTGACAACCATGTCAGACCCATGTCTAAGTGTGACATCCATTCTAAATCCAAGCGCCTGGGTCAAGAAAAATTAAAAGCATGATTGGGCTGCAAAAACAAAAACTACCTCATTCAAGTAGGATTTTTGATTCATATGCAGCAGAACTTAACTGCAAACTCTTTTTTATTTGTCCAACTTATTGTATAAATTTATTATATTTTAAGAGGAAAGATTAAAAAAAATATTGAGATCTAAGTGATTTATTTCAAGTTTTCAAAAATAAACTTCAGCACAAGCCCGGATAAAGTGAGAAGAATATTTTTCTTTATAAAATAATCATCTTTCATTATTAACAAATAAATATGTTTTTCAATATTTTGTTAAAAAACTGGAAAAAATGAAAACTAAAAATTAAAAAAAAATATTTTTCTTTTAATAAACATACCCTAAAAACTTTTATTAATAACACAGCACAATAGCTTTTTTTTTTTTTTTTGTGTAACATGGTTTCATTTGGCTTTTATTTATCAACTAGGCATAGGCTCGCACTACACGCGGGTTTGTATTTTTCTTCTAGAAAAACTTATATTTAGATACCACAAACATATTTAGAGAAATAAAAGAAATGAAGTTTAATAAGTTTGTTTACTTTTTAATTAGATGATAAAAGAATAGGCAACAATAGAAAAAATATTTTTTTAAAAAAAACCAACCAATGAAAAAATTCAGGATAAGATAAAAAATAATTTGAGTCAATATGAGGTAGTGTGATAGACATGTAATATATGAAATAAAGGACACTAGCCCAAGCTAACTCGCAAAACTTATTGTCTAAATCATGAAATCGAGATAATCTATTAATAGAAAAAAATCAAAGAAAACCACAGAATTATTAAAAAAAATTATGTTGAATGATGAAATAAAAAAAGTAAATAAATAAATAAATAAAATGTCTATCCGCACTAACTTTTTAAACATGTGACCTGGTCATTAAATCAAAACCATCATATATGAAAAAATGATGAAGCATAATCCCTATTAAATTAAACGACTGAAGAATGAAATGAGGAAAACAAATTTAACAACACAAGGATCTAAAATAAAAAAGTGATAATTAAAATAATAAAGGTAAAAATAAAAAAAAAACAAACTATAGGGCAATTAAAAAATTTTGTTTGCAGGTTTAAATTTAAAAGAAAAATAACTCTAATAAAAAAATAAAATAATCAGAACAAAATTAGAAAAAAATAACATACTATAAACTTCGATTGAATGATGAAATAAAAAAATAATAAAAGTTTAATAAAAAAACTAAGAAAAAAAATAAAAATAAAAAAATAAAAATCAAATTGAAACAAATACATGATAAATTGTGATTAAATGATTAAATTGAAAAGTTATTAAACTTTAACAAAAAGATCAAGGACAAAAAAAATAAGAAATAAAAAGAATAATATTCAAATTTAATATATATAACAATGAAATGCGTAGGCTAGGCTAAACATTGTTGAACTGTGCACATAGACACCAAAAACTATTCATTGCGACGATTAAAATATAATTTTGTCCTTTGAAGAAAATTTAGGGTATCTTAATTTCAAGGGTGGTTTGTTCTTTTCAAATAGTCAATAGTCAATTGTTTATTAAATGATTGTTAAAAGTTGGTCTTATTCTCATTGTTAACCTGCTCAAAGTGATTTCATTCTCATTGGTGAGTTGTACAAGATGGTCTTATTCTCATAAGTGACATTTCCAAGTTAGTATCATTTTTATTGGTGACCCAAGTTGGTTTTATTCTTCTGGATCATCTATTCAAATCTATCTAAAATGGTTTCATTTTCATGGGTGATCTACCAAAAAATATTTTAAAAAATATAAAAATAATTTCATTATAATGGATGACTTACTGAAGTTGTGAAAAAAAAAAGAAAATAATCTCATTATAATGGATGATTTATCCAAGTTGTGGAAAAAAAAAAGTGAAAATAGTCTCATTATAATATGAGGCACCCATTCCTTTAAGGAGGCGTATGCAGCGCCTCCTGGTAGCCAAAATAGTTGTTCCACCGTGTTTTTAGAAGCGCCACCCCACCCTCTTCTTTCTAGTATGGCGTGAGATGGCAAATGATAAGCGGTTTGTCGCTAATATTTTTTTTTCTTCCTTTTTTTTCTCTCTCTTCTAGAGAAAGTGTTTGTTTGTCCCTCTCTCTCTCTCTCTCTCTCTCTCCCTCCCTCCCTCCCTCCCAATTTTAGTCCTTATATTTTTATTGTTTATTTTCATCATTGACACTTTAAGAAAAGTTTTTTTTTTGTATTCAACTTAGCCCTTAAATTACAATTTGTTATATATTATTTTTTCAATTCGCTCCTTATTCTTTTTATTTCTGATTTTTATTTTGGTTTTTTTGTTAAAGTTTTATTAGTTTTCAATTTCATCCTTTAGTCAAAGTATATGTTGTTTTATTTTTTTTCAATTTAGCCCTCATTCTTTTGATTTTTCCCCTTTTGTTAAAGTTTTTTTTCTTTTCAATTTAACCCTCCAATTTAAATTTTTTTATGCCATCTAATTTATTTTTATTTCAATTTTCACCCTAATTCTTTTAATTATAATTTGTTGGATGATTGATTTTTCTCTGATTTCTTCATTTGGCATCTAATTTGTTCTGGATTGAGCTTCAAGGCTTTTCATTTGTCATGCTTCCAATCTAATAACACGAGTCACAAGTTTTAAGAGTTAATATGGTTATGGATTTTTTTTCTCATTTTTTTTAATGATTTTATGATTATATTTTTTTTAATAAGAAAAATGGTTTTGAGGTTATCTTCATTATTTTTATTGGTTTATCCTAATTTCATGAGCTAGACCACGGTTTTACAGGCCTTTTTTGGATAAAGTTTTTGTTTTAAATTTTTTTGTTTTGTATTTAATTTTTGAAGATTATTTCTTATTTTATACATATAAGCTTTATTTTATAAAAAAGATAGTTATTTTGAAATAATAATTCTAATGTGTTTATCCTTGTGTAATATTCCTTTTCTTTTATTTTATTCACTGAGTTTCTCAGGTGTTTCTATTTCTATTATATTTTATTAATTTTAATAAGCAAATTCAGTAAATACAAACGGATAAATATTTTATTTTACGATATTAAATATCTTGATTTAGAATTTTTTTTTTAATTTTTCCAGTTTTATTTTTAGTTATTGTTAATAAAATTTCTATTTAATTATATAAATAATTATAAATTTATGTAATTAGATACCTAGATTAAGAAACATATGAAAATAGTTTATATACTTAATTTTTTTTTTAAAAAAATCTACGACCCGCGCAGAGTGCGGGTTATATATATATATATATTGCCAAAGAGTATTTTACGACAATAATATATAGAATCTCAAAATTATACAGGGGGCAGCTACTGATAACAATGCCAGTGATTTGACCAATGGATCTGCCATGGCCATCAACGTTGTCCTAACACAAGTAGGAGGTAGGTATATGTTTATAGACTCCCTCCCCCAGTCTTTGAGGAATGGTTGTTTGACAGGTGTACACCAACCCATAAGTGTCTTTCGCGGTGTCAATCTTTCGGCATTTCACATGCCCACCAGACCTCGCATCATTTTGGGGTCCTATCTCTTTGAAGGGTAATAAGTCTCCTCCGACTCAAATCATTCAGTTAATACATGTTTTTATTTTTATTAATTTTAATAAATAAATTTATTAGATATAAATAAGTAAGTATATTATTTTGCGAAATCAAATTATTTCTCAATTTTTCCATCTTTTTTAGTTATTTTTAATGAATTGTTTTGTTTATTTACATAGATGATTATTAATTTATTTGATTAGATGTTTATATAAGTTTTCAATTTACTCTTTGAATTTTTTTATGTAAAGAAACATGTTGTAACCTAATTGTTAACCCCCATATTTGTATATATTTTTGAAAAACAAATTAGAAAAATCCAAAAAAATGTCTTGTAAATAATTTTAGCTATTTTAATCACTTTGTTATTTTCTTAATTTCTATTTAATTCTTGTGTGTCAAAACATCTTGAAAATTATAAAAATATAAATATAAAAAATAGCTAGAGTTTGAAATTGGACCGATAATCGAGCATTATAGAAAAAATTGAGTTTGAAAATTTTTGGGTTATAATCGAAGTTTCAATTGAAGAGGAATTTTAGGAAAAAGATTATTTTGATTTGGCTAAGAGTGAAAGAAATTTGAAGTTTAAGGATGATTTAGAAACAAATAGCCAAATTAGAAATCAATAAAGGGTTTAATTGAAGAAAAAAAATAATTGATAGTTAGATTGATCAAAATTGCATAATTTTGGGTAAAGATAGATTTGAAACATGTTCTTAAATCTGAAGGTTGAAATTGATTCATATAGGAATACAATTAAAAAGGAAAGGTGATTTAAGACAAATTAAATGAAATTGGAAAAGATTTAAAATCTAAGGATAGTAATGAGAATAAGGAATGTTTGTTTGAATTTTTATTTCAGTCCATTTCAATTCATTTAATTCAATTTAGTCAAATAAATTTTATTTCAATTCAATTAAGTCCAATTGAACTAATTTAATTCAATTTAGTCCCCAATTAATTCCAAGCATTTAAATCAGATATTGCAATCTCCTATTTATAGCTAGATTCTTAAGTCATTAAACCAAAAATCTCATCATTAAGTCCATATTCTAATCTCCCAAATTCACCAATCAACAAAGTTTAAGGACTTTATAAAATATTTGCTATTAACACAAATGTTTATATATATATATATATATATAGGTGTCAAGCATCTCATTAAGGCTAAGAGTCTGACATAGTAACAGTGGGCCTTAGGATTAAAAAAAAATGCAGATCAAGCCTTTAACAAGCCATGAATGAAAAAATAAAGTTAGGATGGTCAAGTATTGCAAGAAACCAAGTCAGAAACAGAGTCTAAGTTGCAGCATAGTTTGAATGATAACAACAGAGTTCATTTTCAACATAAATTTTAAGGAATTTAACCAACCTTAATAACTTGATAAAGATAAAGGAATTTAGTAACATTAAGGACTCATAATCAGCAGAAGAGTACTCCTAACAAAAGATAACAGCTAATGGAGAGAATAAAGGAAGCAAATCACGACAAAAACCAAAAGGGTCAAAGAGCATTCTTTTCTTCTCTATTTTTTAATTTTCAAGTAGCTATGAGCTAAATTTTAACTTTTGATTCAGAAGAGTTTTGTTCCATTATTGTTTTAGATTGTGAGAAGAGATATTTTCAACTTTATTTCTGGACATTCAAGTACTTGTTTTACCTGAATTTGGTAGGTGATCTATTGTTTTCATTCAAGCTTTTTGAATGGTTTTTACGATAAACACGCTTTGTTTTGTGAATTTTTCAATCGGTAATTGTTGATTTGGATCAAGAAGAAAGCAAAATAAATGAATTTGGTTTATTTAACTTTCAAGTTAAAAAAATAAAAGTAAAAATCATTAAGTTTTTTAATGATAGCATAGAATGCTCGATCCTTTTTCACTCTTAAAGCTTTCATCACCAAATATAAAAAATGCTTTTCAATTTTGAATTTGATTGATATTAAGGAATTAATTAGGGCCTTTTTCTAATTAATTTAATATTTTTCAATCTTTCTTGCTTAAAGGAATATAAGTATTTCCTTGAATTAAAGAATACTTATTTTACTTTAATAGTCAATATAATTTGTTGAATGAACAATCTCTTTGAACCGAACATATAAACACTGAATTATCTTTCACGTTTTGTTTTCAGAATTTTATTTTTCTTTAGTTTTCTTATTAATCCTCAACACTTATTATATTTTCTTGTAAGAAGAATTAGAATAATTTTCCTTGAGTTTGACCTGGCTTTCACTATCGTGCTCTAAAAATCATTTCCTTAAAAAGAAAGAAAAGTTAGAATTAATTTTGGTGGTTTTGACAGCGACCATCTTTTTGCACCTTAGTCTTTTTAATTTTGTATATTAGTCTTATGATTTCTTACACTTGATAAACTTTGGTAGAGGTGACAAAAGTATATTGGAAAAGGATTTATGGAAAACCAATGATTATGTTGCTTTCATTATTAAATGGAAGTCAATATTTGTTGTTTCCGTTATTTAAGGGAAGCCAATGATTATGTTGCTTTCTTATTGAATGAAGCCAATGCGTGTTGTTTTCTTGGAAAAAAGAAGTTATTGTTATGTTGCTTTTATCGTTGGATAGAAGCCAATGTTTGTAGCTTCCATTATTGAATGGAAACTAATGATATGTTGCTTTCATTGTTGGATGGAAGCCAATGTTTGTAACTTTTATTATTGAATGGAAGCCAATGATATGTCGTTTGCTTCTATTAATAAATGAGAGTCATTGTTATATTGCTTTCAAAACCGGATAAAAGCCAATGTTTGTAGTTTTCATCGTTGAGTGGAAGTTACTATTTGTTGCTTTCATGGTTAAATGAAAGTCAATAATATATCGTTTGCATTGTTAAAATAAAACAAATAAGAATATTGAATATGACTTTTGGGGGTGAGAACGAGGTTATGATTGTAAAGCAACTAAAATTTTGGATTGGATGGGAAAATGTATTATATTCAGGAAAATGATAATTAATGTGTTGAGAATTATCAAAATCTATTTAAATAATAGTGAGCACTTGTGAATTTTTTTATTAAATTGTTTATTATTTTATTGTTGTTATTTATAGAATCATCACACAGTAAGATAGAGTTGATATATTAGGGTTAGATTTTACTGTATTAAGTATATTTTGTACGTACACACTTCTTATGTATAATTAATATAATTCTTGTTGCTACTCAATTTTTGACCCACGTTTTGATAAATTTTTCAAAAAAAATAAAAAAATAATAATAAGGGTTTACGTGTGGCGATAACATAAAGCATCAAGGCTAATATTAAGAAAGCAATGTGTCAATGAGATAATTATTGAATCATATATAATTACTGCAATATAAGATACCATAGATATATGATTTGATTCATGTTAGTTATGGAAAAATAATCACTGCAATATAAAATACCATATATATAGGACTTGTTGGTCCTGGTTATAGAAAACAATCTTTGCAATAATTATTGTAATATTTTCTTAAATAGTATGTATAAAAATTTTCTATATAAATGAACCTTCAATCATATGCACAAGGAGGAGAAAAATTTACAGGAAGAGCATAAACCAATTTAAAGACAAAAAAAAAATAATAAGAGCAACAACAAAAACCCTAAACCTAATTTTTTCTCCCGGCCAAAACCAAGCCACCACTCCCATCTCCATCTTCCCTGCAGAACTAAGAACCCCACCTTGCCTTTGCTAAACAAACCAAAAAATCATCTCTCACTCGAACACCACCTTGCCGTCTCTTCCTTCTCTCTCGCCAAAACCAGTATACCCTGACCGGCCTCCACTGTTTTCCCCCATTCCCCCCTGTTACATAGCCTCCTATCCTTCCTCCTTTGCTGCTGCTTTCCCTAGCAAACTTTGAGACCCAGCACTCTCCCTCTCACAGTCGTCACTGTCCCTTTCCCTTTTCTCAGCCAAAACTTTCCCTCTGCACACAAGCTCCGCTTCTCCCTTCAGCCGCACACTCTCCCCTTCTTTTCTCTACATAGAAGTCACCTCTCATTTCCCTTGCCAGCCGGTCATTTCAGATCCTTTCTTCTCCCTTTCCCCGTTGGTCCCCATTCCATCTCTCGGCCAGCCCTTCTTTCTTTGCCAAGGACAAACCAGACTTACCCCTTTCCTTAGCGAAACCTAGACTAGTAGCCATCGCTCCCTGCCCATGTTTATGTTTCTCTCCAGGAACTAACCGCCTAAACCAGCCACACCGTCATCTTTCATTTGTTCTCGATTTTAGAAACAGAGAAGGTACACCCCCTGGGCTGTTAAATCTCTCTCTGAGAGTCGCCGCCCTTTACCGTGACAGCCCTGCACCTTGCCAGTTTGTCCTCATCAGCACCGTGTCTGCAACACGTCCAGCACTGTGGCAAACCTGGCTCCACCGTGAACAGCGAGCAGGGACGTCTTTCATGAGCAGCAACCAGTCGTCTCCCTTCGCTTCGCCTCCAGCCGCTGCCTGACCAGGTAAGCCGTTTCTCTCCTTTCTCAATTCCATTTGCATTTAAAAGAGTTGGCACTATGCAAAGGTAAATTAATTACCTTCGCACTGTGCAGTGCATGCGTGAGTAATTCACGCATGCACTGCACAGTGCCCAACCGGGTCACTAGTTTGAACTAGTGACCCGGCTAGGCCGGCTGGGTTCAGCCCAACCACATGGGCCGAGCTGGATCCAACCTCAAAAAACAAGTAATATCGTTGGTTTTTTCGTGTGTTTAGTTTATGATTTGTTATTTTTTTTATATTGTGGAAATAGAAATCTGGTATTAAAATACCTGGTTTTTCCTACGAGATGTTGCAAATATATATATATATATATATATATATATATATATATATATATATATATGTTTGAAAAAAAAATATTTTATTGTGTGTTGGATACGGCCAATACCTTCACATTTTTTTTTGAAATTTCTCTTAAAAAAAAAACAAATATTTGAAGTTTTGAAAATGTGTTTTCGCATGGATTTCTTAAAGACGACAAAAAATTATTTTCTTGTATTTCTGGATTTTACAACATGTTTGTAAAACTCCAAAGGGTATTGGCCAATATTCCAAAAAAATACAAAATCTTATTTTTTTGGGGGAAGTCATCTATTATTCACTATTAATGTTTGGATAAAGAAATCTCAAATGGATGAATATCCAAAATATTATTGGAAATAACTTGTTATTATTCACCGTTAATGTTTGGATCAAGAAATCCCAAAGGGATGAATATCCAAAATATTATTGGGAATAACTTGTTAGTATTCGCTGTTAATGTTTGGATAAAGAAACCTCAAGCGGTTAATATCCAAAATATTTTTCTAGGAATAATAAGTCACTACACATCCTTGAAAGAAGCCTTGATTATAATTGAGGACATTTTAATTTTTGAATCAACGGTTTATGAGCCGTTGAAATATGAAACACTAAGGCAAAAGAAGGCTTTTAAAGCGCTCTGAATTTCCTTAGATTTCTAAATTTTTGTCCCTCGTCTTTGCGATTTACGAGTCGCAAAAACTCTTGAAATACTAAGGAAAAATGAGCTTTTAAAGCACATGGAATCTTCTTGGATTTCTATCTTACTAAATTTAGTCTGAATCAAACACAGATTTCAAGAGATCTGCATTGTTTTTTCTTTGTACTTTGTAGACATATCTAAGAGTGTGATCCATATTGATCAATGGTTCTTTCTTTTTAAACTTTCAGTCCAAGTTTGTTTATCATAGCAAAACGTATCCTAGAAAAACACCAACACTATAGCAATAATAAGGAAAAACAAACACCGAGCAGCTTATCTTAGGTAGGGCGTGCTAAGGGTGCTAATACCTTCCCTTTACGCAACTAGTCCTTTGCCTTAGAATCTCTGAAAGACCAGTTATGTTTCCTAATGACCATAATACTAGGTGGCAACTCCCTTTTACACAATCAAAACAAAAGAACCCGAAATCAATCGAGGATTGCCGCGCTTCGCCGTGAGGGTGTGACAATCCTTAACTTTATTCTGTAAATTAATCATTTTGTAAACTCTTTAGATGTAGTACCATACAATATTTACTTTTCTTGTTACATATTTTATATGCTTGTCATTTAATTTTTAAGCTTTATTATTCATATTTTATGAAAGAAAATTTATTGTATGTCAATCTTGAGTTGTGTTGATGTGCGGTAAGATCCAAAATGGTAGGACTATGATTGTGGTGTTGTTTGGGTTGTGACTGTAGATGTCGATAATTTGATACTCTCCAAGTATAAAGAAAATTCTACTGAAATTTTGATAGGATTTTTAATACCGTAAGATTTTGTTTAATCAAGTATATAGATAAATTATAAATAAAAAAGATTGACCCTAATGTTTCATATAAGCATATTATTTGGACAGAACATGTGTTAAAAATTAGGATGTTACATATGTATTAATGTTGATGATGGATATCCTTGACATGTGTACTAATAAGATAAAATATTATCAACATATGTATTAATGAGAGAAAATATTCCTGACATATATGTGTGTGTGCGCGCGGGGGGAGGATGAAAATATGACGGGCTCTTAAAGAACTTTTACACATTATTTTTTACATAACATTAATATTAATGAAAATATAGTAAATTTTTAGAAGATCTTTATAGATATAATGAATGTAAATAAAGTAAACTCTAAAATATAGATTGACATACAATAAATTGTAGATTGGGTTTATCAGTTCCTTGTTTGATCCTAAAAAAATGAATCATTTCTTTAGTTGAGAATGAATCATTTCTTTAGTTGAGCTCAATGTAGATTGTAGATTGGGTTTTATAGGAGGTTTTCTGATCCTTTAAATTTTGCTTTATCATTAACCATTTTTTTTTATCATGACGAGCTGAAGTTAAATATTTTATTCAATAAATATAATTACCTAAAAAGCTAAAAGTATATTACAATAACGTACGTAGTAGCCTTCCACTAATTAAAATAGCTAGCACTGACTGTTAACTTGCCATCATTAGTTGTTTCATCTCATCTTTCAATCCCAAAGATTGGATACAGAGGGCAGATCCTTATTTTCTGATTCCAAACATTCCAGCCAAACACTTTACTCCTGCAGAGGTTGCTGCCTTTTGTCATTCCATGTATTCAACCGGTTCTTGGCACTCTCCACCTGAAAATTTTGACACTAGTAATTTTTGCTTTATCTGCTATTTTATTTCTTTTTCTAAAAAAAAAATAAGGATGAAATGAAAAGATTATGATAAAAATATAATTAATTGCATCATGTGAGTGCATTAAATCTGATTTAAAATCGATCGAGAGTAAGTTCTGGGTAAATCTAATTTTTTCATTATTTAAAAAATTAAAATAATGGTATTTTAATCAAGTTTTAATTAGGTTTTTTTGGATACTTGACGCTTTGTGGGATTAATTTTACAATTAATGTTTTTTTTTATAATAAATATATTATAGGATTAGATTAGATTTCAATCAATACCAAGTTTTTGATCGACTTTGACAACTCTGAAGATTAAAAAAAAAATTAACGAGTCAATCTAATGAATCCCAACATGTCTTATTAGAATCCTAAATAAATAAAAGCATAAAGTTCAACAGTTCCAGCTATAAAAATCATTCAAACGAGCCTATCACTATGCTA
>Ga0325414_1007641_pt1 | contig 11447 bp, 7 predicted proteins | sample PopdelMetagenome_8_FD_206183 | JGI IMG/M metagenome (GOLD analysis project Ga0325414, IMG submission 206183) | Populus deltoides microbial communities from Bellville, Georgia, United States - Leaf-PdKOR-R3 | ecosystem: Host-associated > Plants > Phyllosphere > Phylloplane/Leaf | place: USA...
CACGTTCGCATTCAGTTGTTAACCTAATTTTATGGCCCTCCATCAACTAAGTATGGTTCCAGGACAAAACAGCTTAACAATATGTAGTTAGCCCAGTTAATCAATCCACTTTATGTTTTGTTTTTAAGCCACCTGTTGCTTTGTTCTGTATCAGAAGAAAACAGGTTTTGCCATGGAAGCGATCCCATCTCACCCTCTTTCTCTGTGTTCTGTCACTTACATTCACAAGCTGCTAAGATTTTCAGCACGAAATTCTGTACTGCTAAATTCTTTCCAAAAGCTTGAATAACGAGACATGGTACCTTAGGTCCAGTTTGGTTGCCATCATTTTCTTTTTTTCATTAGTTTGCAAGCATTTCTGTTCTGAGAAGACATTTTGAGACGAAATGCAAATATGATTGTGAATCAACAGCAAACCAATTCCTCCATTTCCATACAAGGGTTATACGGCGACATCGATCAAATTTTAGAAAAAATGTCAAAAGTTGAAAAAGTTTCTCGGTGATGATGGGTTGGATTAGTGATTAGAATAATGGTGCTAAACTACTAATGATGCGCTTATTATAGTAGCAACGTGATAAAGACCTTGAAAGCCGCCTTATTGCAATAATTTTGATGGGGGCAGTGAGAATCTTTGAGGCCAGTGAAATGAAGCATAAATGATGAGAAAGGGGAAGTTGAACAAGAGAAGGCTACTTCCGAAGGCTAACTTTGGGGACAAGAAGCCAAAATTGTAAAGCGAGGGACCGCTCGATTTCATACAATTACACAGCCTACATAGCCTGGTCGGCCTCTTGTTTTGCATATGGGGCCATTTGCATTTTAAGGTACAATGGAGGGGTTTGATGTATTTATTAAAAAAAAATATTAAAGAGACAAGAAACACTCACGATTTGACTGTTAATTCTCACAATGAAATGAATATTTTGCTCTTCATAGTAACAACCAATGAAGTGAGATTTGGAAGGTAAAATAGTTTTTTTACTGGATTTATTTGACACTATAAAATTAATTTGGGGTAAATCGGTTTGTTTAACTATCCTCGAAAGCAAAAAACCTAAACTGACGTATCGAAACCTTTTAGTCTTCTCATTTTTCTCAAAATACTAAAATGGCTAACACTAAAGCAAAATTTAATTATTTGGCTTCTAATGTTTTTTTCTTTTGTTGCAGTGAAATCCCTCCTCATCTTGAAGTTAAGAAATTTAATATAACAAAATTGTTTGACATGGCGACCTAATGTTTCCAATTAATTCAATTCATACCCCTGCGTTTATTACGTTCACACACACACAGATATAGATTAACGTTTTGGGGAAAAGAAGTCACAGAACGGATTCCATTGTTCGTAGAGGAGGTGAATAGCTTCCCCCCCCGCTCAATGGCAAATGCTGCTAGAGCTTTTTTCGACGTGATTGGATCTACTTTGCGATATCTTTTTCTTCCCCGTGTGAAAGAAGTGCCTGATTTAATCAACTTTCATGAAAACAAATTATTTTATTTTATTTATCATTTCTTTTGTTTTTTATTTATCCTTCTTCCTTCCTTGCGGTACTTCCATTTTAGCCGATCGAGTTTCCTCCTTCCATTTTAGCCTGAACCCACACTCGAGTTTCTCTACAGTTGATTGCTAATCCTGCATGGTACTTTAGGAGCACGCAGGCGAGGAGCATGTTGCAATCATGGGCAGAGAAGACAAAATATATTTTCCAGCAGATTGAACAAAACAAAATAAAAAAGGGGTCATCATCCTACATGTTATCAAAGCATTATCCAGGGCCCGGAAATTTGTCATGTCTACATCATTCGAAGCATGAATACCTTTTCTGCTCACTAATGGAAACCAAAGCAGGGTGTTTTTCTTGCGCTTTTAAGAAGAACACGGTGCTACCAGTGCCATCCGTCACAGTTATGGATAATGCTTGTAATCATTAATGATGACAATGTGACTCGTTATTCCATTGTCGAAAAACATGAACAATATCAAGCTAAAATTAACACACTAGCTCGTTGTCATTTTTCCCTTCATAGGAATTAGTTGTGGAGATAATTCTCTCTTCCAATTCTCTCTCATTTATTCTATTATAAGCTTAAATATTTTATAAACGCAGCCGAACTATTGGAGAATTCGGATTTTGGAATTGGATCGTGGTTTCGGGCTTGGCGTTTCCCTTGTCCTCCTTGCGTTTCGTTTGTTTTTTCTAAATAAAAAAAATGCTGGAAATATGCATTCATGGATATAAACTACACAACACATGCATATAGGTGAACTGATCGCTCAAACTTATACGAATAGGAGCCGAGGTGTTCACGTGGGAATAGTAAATTGTGCACTCACTACTGCAAAGACGAAGGGGAAAATCTAATTTCGAAAGTACTTTGGATCCTATATATAGTTAGATAGTCTCCTCTCCTAGCTACATCAATGGGGATTCAAGGACCCGTGAAGAATCTACTAGTGGACGGGCCTGGATAACTTAAATTCTTGCGTGAGATGCTGGACATGCGCAAGTAAACTGGGTATCGTGAAGGCGTTAATTTTAATTTCATATTTCTTTCCTTCTTTCTCTTCCTTCTCTTTTTATTTTTTAAATGAATTTGCCAATTCTCATACTTCACAAAACAAATTCACCTGTTTTGTTTTGGATCTATATTGACTTAGTTTTTTTTTTATTTTCCAAATTAAACGATTTATAATGATATGCCTAAAATAACAAGTACACCCAACACTCTCTTTAAGCTATCTATCAAATTGGCAATGTATGCTCTTAAAACTTGGGTGGCGCATGATATTGTGTTAATTTCTGCCTTTTAAATAGTTTTCTGTCCAAAAAATATTAAATTAATAATTTTTAGGTGTGTATTTTTGATAATTTTAATGTATTGATATAAAAAAATATTATTTTAATATATTTTTAATTAAAAATTATTTTTAAAAAGCACTCCACGATATCAAATATACATTAATCAATCTCCTTTGAATTTTTTCAAACCATGGATTATATCTCTTGCCCTTCCACAAATAAAATCATCGTCCCACTTGAATTACCTACATCCAGACGGCTTCCCACCCTCGTTTTTAAACCGAGAATTGGGGTTTTTAATATTAAACTGAGAATTTTTTATTAAACAATGTTAATACCGCTGCTCATGGGGGGACGGATGACATGTCATTTCTTTGCCGAAGGGTCACATGATCCTCCTCCTTGATGGACCAGTAAAATTAATTATGAGTGTGGCAAGTGATATTCTCTTCAATCCATGTCTACCTATTACATACTTGAAACATGACACGTGTGATTTTAAAGTCAAAATTAACCTCCATTGTCATTGACCTCGACCTATAACAGAAGGATTTTTAACGTGTAACAGTGCAGATAAAAACAAAATACTCAATTGCCGAAATTGATAAGTGTTTTCGCCAAAAATCAGACAATACATAATAAACAAGTTGTCCTTTAGCGTGAACAAATGGATGCATGTTAAATTAAAATAAATCTATAACCGCCACATGTTATGTTTCTTGATGAAAAAAATGTTTTTTCATTTTTATTTTTTTTGTGTTTTAAATTTTAATATTATTTTAATGTATTTCTTAATAAAATTTTTTTAAAAAAACAATCATTACTATATTACCAAATACTTTGTAAAAATAAATGTGAGAAACCACACCTTGTATGCAATGCCATTTTCCTGGTCATTTTACCTATAGAGGAAAACTACATTTTCCTGGTTATATTAACTTTTCTCCAAGTTTCTTTAATTAACTATAGATCTCAAATTATTATTTCTTTACGTTTTAAGATTCAATTTATTTTTTAAATAGTTTTAAAATCAACATCAATGGTAATAAGTTCAAAATAATACATTACAGTATAAAATACTAAATTGAAGACTTGAATAAATTAAAGAAAAAAAAAACTTTCTCAGATATATACGAAATAAACTCTGACATGCATGCATGTGGCAGGAGACACAGATACCACGCCATGGATAAAGTGAAAAATGAAAAATGAAAAAAGAAATGAAGAAAAGAAAAGGTAAGTAGTTCACTGTTTGTGTTTGTGCCTTTGTGGGATCGTATATGTCGTGTCTACATCATATCCCGACATGCATGGGCTAGGTTTCTTGTTCCGACGAGTAAAATGGTAGCAGAGTGGCAGCGAGTCTCTCGCACTGTAAAATACCAAGAGAAACTTGTTAGCTTTGAGTTGGCAACATCAATAGGGGGCTTGCATATATATCACTGCTCATTGATAGCTTCCATTTTGTCTCTCATGGCGAACAAGATCTAGCAAGTTGTTCAATGATGGATTGGATAAAAGCCAATCTTGTTCTGCATGTACAATATGCAATCCAGTGATGGAATTATTATCAGCGGCAGACCCATTTTCAGACTTCACTGTAACATGGAGATCCTCGTGATTTTGGCTCCTTAGTAACTGTAAGGTTGAATCGAGGATTGGACATTAGTCTAATTGAACTGTCCAAAAAGAACCAAACTTGTTTCTACTTGTTAAACCCTTAAACGCTCTGGAGTTGTCGCAAATTTGCCTATTAGTTTCCTCCTACCGATCGAGGACTGCTATCATATCCATGCATATCGACAATTACCCTTATCTATTTTCGAATTTTAATTTAATGGATACCCTTTTATAACTTAATGTTTATTCGACATCAATTTTGTGTGGATGCAATTATAGACTACCCTTTCTTGACAAATGAAAGATTTTTATTCTATTTTCACTTCTCATAACCGGTAAGGAAACTTATCTAATGTTGGAGTGCATTAGTTTTGTGAGGAGGATTTTGAGCTCGGTTAATTTATTGATCGGATTAAAAGTAAAATGAAAACAAATCATCACAGGCCAGTTTGTTCGTATTTAGAACACCACATAGTCATTTAACTCGTGATTTGATGTGGGATATATTGTTTTTATTTTTATTTTTAAATAGCGGATATGCATGTTGTTTTAATGTGTTTTTTAACATAAAAAAATTAAAATATAAAATCAAAAGCTTGTGAAAACATCTAGTTAAATAAACTAACAACCATTTATGTAAATAAATAAAAACAATCGTTTGCAATAAGCAAAAGAAAAATTAAAAAATTAAAAAATAAATACAAATTAAGATATTTAATCATATAAGATGAAACATTCATCCAATTGTGTTTACTAAAATTGTTTACTTAAATCAATAAAAAAAAGATATACATCCTAAAAAACTCATGACATAAAAAATAAACACAAATGAAACTGACTGGATAAACTCGCCATAAAAACATTACACAAGGCCGAATACATCATCAATATTATTTAAAAATGAATATTTTTATTTTGAAAAATAAACTTCATTTTTATAAAACCAAAAAAATAATATAAATGAATTAGAATAATATCTTGAAAAATCAACAAACAAAACAAACAATTCTAAAAAAATTTATATTAAAAAACAACATGCAAAACTCATTTCTTGAATCATTAGATTGGGACAAACCCATAGAAAAAAGATTAAAGATAATTACAAAACCAATATTTTCTTTTAGAAAAACAAATGCAGAATAATAAGATCGTATGAAGCCATATCTCCAACAAATCAAATGTCAAAAGATGAAATCATGAAAAAATAAATCAATTACAAAAAAGCATCCAAAAAAATAAGGGAGAAAAAACAACTCATTAGAGGGCAAATAAAGATTTTATTTGACTCGCTTTCTGCAGTGGGCCATAATTTGTTTTTTAAAAGAAAAAAAACTTGAGTATAGAGACTATTTTGATATTTTTTTTACATAATAAAATTATAAGTGTAAATCAAAAAGTCTATCCAAATATCTGATAATTATCTATGTAGATAAAAAAAATCGTTAATAATAACTAAAATAGAAAGTGAAAAAACTAAAAGATAGACTTAGATCAAGATATTTGATCTCACAAATTAAAACATTTACTCGCTTGTATCAACTAAATTTGTTTAGTAAAATCAATAAAAGACAACGGAAATAAAAACACATATGAAACTGGGTGAATAAAATAAAAAATGCAAAACAAAATAAATAACAATTAAAAGAATCATGACTGAATTCGACATAAAAATTAACTAAAATTAAATGTTTAGGGAAAAATGAAATGAAATTAAATGTTTAGGAATAGAATTGAAAAAAAAAATCAATTAAAAAAATGAATAAAAAATAGCAATTAAAAGAATTATTAGGGATGAGATGAAAAAAAAATCAATGTAATTGAAACAATTGCAATTAAGAGAAAATTGACTGAATAAAAATAAAAGGGAAATAGGGTGGTGGTTTAATTTTTTGCATGGTCAGCACGCAATCCGAAGAAGGAAGAGAAGGAAAAGAAAAGCAAATTAGCATCAAACCCAACCCAGCTAAACCACCATACACATGCCGCTAAGAGAGGAAGAGGACGTTGAGATGAATCAAATAACATGACGGGAGCGCGATTAAAACCACTAGAGTCAGCAAAACACATCGTTTGAAAGCAACAGAGCGGCTAACGCGTTCGAGGTACGCGTCAATAATTATATCTTTTTTTTGTACAAAATAAAAAATGTCCTTAGAACTAAACAATAATAACAAAAAATAAATCATTATGAAATTATAACCAGACCCCTAAAGCCAGTGCTATAAAAATTTGAAAGTCAAGGGTAATGGAGTAGTTATATTGTTCAACGAGAAACAAAATAACTATAAGGCCCTGGACCAAAAGCTATGACTATTTAATTTTCGTGGTCGATATCATAATTGTATCGTTAAAATCAATATAAAATTACTACAATGCCTCCCATTACCCTATAAAATAACAAATAAATCAATAGAAAAAAAACAACCCATCCTAAACCTTAGAGTTGCAAAATTCTATCGAACAAGTCCACAATAAAACATATCTATTGTGTGTTGGTCCAGAATACGCATACAATATAAATATCACAAGTTTTGGGCCCCGTTTAGAAAAACAGTTCAAACCGTGTTCCATCACAATTTGAGATTTGTTTTTGCTTAAAATTATATATTTTTAATATTTTCATATCGTTTTGATGTGTCAATTTTAAAAATAATTTTTAAAAATAAAAAAAATATTATCTTGATGCATTTATAAGTAAAAAATATTTTAAACCGTAATCGCTACCACATTTTCAAACACACCCTTACTAATACTTAATTAATACTTAATAATCTTTGGACAAGTAAGGCCCGGCCACAGCACATGTAGCGGGCTATTGGGATAGTCGGCCCGAAGCTACAATCGTTGGGCCCCGTAGGTAGGATTAATGATCCACGTTCCCCCACCAGACAGAGAGGCCTAGTGAATAAAAAAAACAAAAAACAAAACAAAAGGAAAGACAGACGAAGTTAATTCTGTTTTTTTGTTTCTCTCCCCCTCGAGACCAATTGTAGGGTTTTGACAAAAATCTCAAAACTCCAAAGAAATCCAAGCCAAAACCTACCCTGTCTGATTAAGAAAACCACAAGAACTCTTCTCTTTCTCACTTTCTGCACATTAACAATGACAGACGGTTACTGGAATCGGCAACAGCCTTCCAATGTCCCTTCCAGCGGCATGCTAAAACGACCTCGTTCCGACTACGGTACGTTCTGCTCTCCCTTCCTTTTGTAATATGCAAAATTTAGAGCGGCAGATTAGGATTACTGTATCTTTTTGTTGGAATTAGATCCATAAATTACTGTTACAATGAAGTATGTTGGAACTATTGGTTGAATTTTTTTTTTTTAAATTAATAGAGGTGGTGCCTGCTGTTGCTACTGCTTGGTTGTTTGGTTTGATAATTTGTATGTTGTTGAGAAGTAAGATATAGATAGAAGTCTCAACGGATTTGATTTTGGGGGTCTTGCAGATATGCCTTCAAGCTATGAGATGCAGAACTATTATCCGCGAGATGTTGATGATGATCGCACTAGGTATGAAACTGTCAAGGACAGTAAGTCTATAGGATCAGCATATGACCGCTACCTTCAGAATGCGGTATGCTTCTTTTCAAACCCTATATATTGTTGTTTTGTTACCCCTCTGTGTATTTGCTGATCTACCCGTCCTTTTTGTGAAGCAAGCTCCTACTTTTGCTTCTAGAGAAGCCAGTGCATTGGGAGGAGCTGGGTTTGGAAGGGGTATTGGTGGTGGAATGAGTGGTCTTCCGATAGCTGATTCTGCTGTAATGACTCGCCCTCGGTCTGCTGGTCTGGACCTGGCATCGAATGGTAGAGATGTTGGTTTTGTTCGTCAGCGACCAGAGGATAGAATTGCTAGGTCAGATCGTGAAATGGCACATCTACCTCCAGATGCTTCCAACACTTTATATGTTGAAGGATTTCCTCCTGACTGCTCAAGGAGGGAAGTAGCTCGTATCCTTTTAATGTCGTAGTGATGTTGAACAATGATGATACCCTTTGTCTTGCTCATTTTAATAGTTACCAAGGCTTTTTTTCCAACTATTATTTATGTTCCTTTACTGGATGTGATAGATATATTTCGACCTTTTGTGGGATATAAAGAAGTTAGACTTGTGAGCAAAGAAGCAAGACAAGTAAGTGGATGAGTTAGAGTACTTTCTCATACTTGGTTTTGTAATCTGATGCTCAAACTGGCTTGTTGGAAAGTGTGACTAGTCTTTCATTGAATGCAGCGTGGTGGAGATCCTATCATCCTTTGTTTTGTTGATTTTGTAAATCCAGAATGTGCAGCAACTGCGATGAGTGCCTTGCAAGGTGATGATTTTGTCTTTTTATCTATCTATAGTGAAACTGATGCTAGGGGTTGGAGGCTTTCTTAATGCAATAATGTCGGCTGCTATTCTACTTTACACTTTTGTATATGGGTTTGCGTGTGTAAAACTTATCTTATTAACATTTTTTTTTCTGGCTGTGCACCAATTTACATATTCCTATTACTAAGTTGGTTCTGAAGAAATTCTTGCACGAGAATGATATGTACCATGGCTTTGCTTTTTTTCTCCTTCCTGTAGATGGGTTGGGGGTGGGTGGGCTTTTCATCATCCATCTTGCCACAATAAGAATTGGAATTGCAAATAAAAGTCATTCCATGATAGCAATTTACCCATACTTGTTTGAAATGTCTGGAGATGCTAACTACATGGATGTAATCCGCAGGTTATAAAGTTGATGAACACGATCCTGATTCTAGGTATTTGAGGCTGCAGTTTTCTCGACACCCAGGCCCAAGATCTGGCCCTATAAGCCGTGGAAGGAGGTGAAAATCCTTGTTGCAGGAACACCTAGCTTTCAATGCAAAACAGTTTCTTAGTTTGCATTCATCCCACCTTTTCAGAGTGTTTATTTAACAATCTATAATCTAGAACTTGCAAGCTAGATTGCTCATCCTGGCTGTACTAGTTATGTATAATCTTGATCTACCAAAATAATGAGGGTTCAATTAATTGCAGGAAATGACTTGGTAGTTTACCGATTTTATTTAGCAGAAAATGTTGTGTGATGATTGTTGAATCTCAAGTCATTTACCTTTGGTGTTGGGAGTTATTTTCTAGCGTTTTGATTCTAATATTTGGAATGTTTAAATACTTGGCATTCGCTTTATGATTCCATGCAATCCTTGTGTGGTGCAATTGATTGAAGATCCTTCTGGGGATAATTTAAGCATGCTACTCATGTGACAAAAGATGACGAGTATTCAATTAGGAAATGCTTTAACTAAAATCTTTTTTTTTTAAATAATGAACTTTAGAACTTCTAGAGACTTGCATGAATGTGGTTTCAGGTTTCATGGCTGCTAATTTGCTGTGTTTTTACAATAAATGCATTGTTTGCTGAGAAGTTGCAACCGTTGCATAGCTATCCTAATTCCTATCTTATTGGTGCAGTCGTTTGGGTAAGTTTAAGCATCTTTTTTTTTTGTGTGGGTAAAGCTATTTACTGTTTGTATTCTTCTTTTTATGCTTGTTGATCTGCTGGCCCTTGCTTTGGACAAGCTCGTCTAGCAAGTTGTGGAAGAGAGATCTTTTCTGTTTGTGTTTCATCTCTCTTCATGTTTATCTGCATGACAGACTGATGAACTTTGTTCATCTGTTCGTTTGGAACTGCATTGACCGGCATGGCATTATAGGTTCGCTATCTTTCCCTGGACAGTTAAGCACACGCTTTTTCGCCTTCCTGTCTACACTGTCACTTCGCTTCAATAATTAGAGCATTTTGCATCCGGCAGAGATGGAATGATTCAGAACTGATACCCTATGATGCTCGGACTCCCATGGCTTTCCCCAAGTACCTGTGGTGTCTGCATGGGTACGAGTATGAAATAAAGTCCGACTCCGCCAGAACTCTGAACACGGCAGTTTTGGTTCGCGGTTACCTGTGCCGTCGCGGCATTGTGTGTGTGTTACTGTGTTTTAATGTCTACGCCGTAGATGAAAAAAGGAGGAACGAGAAGAAGAAACAACTGGCCGCAAAATTTTTAACGCCATCCCGTTGGATTAAATTCATCTAAAACCTTATTGAAATGGATTTGGGTTTGGGTTTACTCTTAGAATTAATTGGGCCATGAATTAATGATATTTGGAGTGGGAATTGTGGGCTAGCTTAATATCAAGAAAAAGAACTGGTCTCCAAGAATTTTCTGTATATTTTTGTGTGAAGCGAAATAATCTAGATCTCCTGCTAGGTTGGCCTTACCTGCTTTCCAGCTTGCCTTTTCCTCCCCGCAATGAGAACTTCCCTTTCGCCCTTTTCTCTTGAAATGAGAACTTTTTCCCCCCGTCATCTAAAGGGTTCGCTTCCCTCTCCTCCCCTGTAATGGCAGCAGCCAATCGGTGGTTTAGAGTCTTTAGACCCTATCATTAGGGATTGCTCCACTTCAACCTTACCAATCCCTGTGATAGCTGCTGCAGCCATAATTTAAATACTTCCAAGCTGTGTCTGTCTTCTAAAATCTTAAATTTGACAAGTCCAAATATCTGATATCCATATATGAGTCCGAGCAATATAACTTACACAGCCAACGCCCTCATCAGGATTATTGACCACTTGCTCGTTAACAAAAACTAGAAGACATGTTTTTGCAAGTCCTAGAGCACTATGGATATGGATTACAATAGTGCTCTGTTTTTTTTTCTTCTCCAAATTTTATTTTTTATTTCGCCCTTTATAGGAACACATTGATGGCTGATTTAATTCAATTTCTTTGGAGAGGGTAAGATTCAAAGATAGAGGATTAAAGTGGAGAAAAAAGCATAGAAAATGGGTGGTGTTCTAAATTTTCATAGAAAGTTCACTTTGATCCTCTTACTTTTCCAATTGAATTTTTTTTAGTTCCTTTGGTTTTTAAAAATTCAATTTTGATCTAAAACTTCATTTTCATTATTCTTCAGTCCTCCATTTGAGAGTGAAGAGAGAGTCGCTAGATTTCAATTAAAAAGAGAATCTCAATTAATATTGATTC
>Ga0325414_1007642_pt1 | contig 11447 bp, 6 predicted proteins | sample PopdelMetagenome_8_FD_206183 | JGI IMG/M metagenome (GOLD analysis project Ga0325414, IMG submission 206183) | Populus deltoides microbial communities from Bellville, Georgia, United States - Leaf-PdKOR-R3 | ecosystem: Host-associated > Plants > Phyllosphere > Phylloplane/Leaf | place: USA...
AGATAAAATCTATCCTAATTTATTTTATTTTTTAAACTAAAACAGATATACTATGTATTAGAAATGGAATGAAATTGACATCCTTGTCTAAAAGTAGATAAGGTCAAATAAAGGAGGAAAGTTCGTATTCACAAGATATTAAAAAGAAAAAAAAAGAAAAAGAAAAAGAAAAGGAAAGCCACTACCTCGACCCACAGATTTTATACCAATTATTAGAGGACCCAAAAATCTACATGGCAATAAATGCACGCATACATGAACCACGAGCATGAAGGAAAAAAAGGGCAAATATTTGAAGACTTGACTGAGACCTTTTCCTTGTCCTTGCCTGCGTGGCGGTTCCTCTCTCTCTCTGTCTCTGTGAAACAAACACTCCCGAGCTCCATGAACCACTAGACCGCCCATGCGCGACAAATGAATAAAAAAAGTAAAAAATTGCAACGCCGCTATCTCTAAAACCGGTTTCCTGTGTACTCCGCACCCTCTTTGCATAATCACCATTATCACCCCAAAACCGACAATGAATGAATAAATAAATAAATAAATAAATAAATATTCGAATTTCCATCTAAAACCGGTTTCCTGTGTACTCCGCACCCTCTTTGCATAATCACCATTATCACCCCAAAACCGACAATGAATGAATAAATAAATAAATAAATAAATAAATAAATATTCGAATTTCCATGAACGTTTCTTTCTTTTCTTTTCTTTTTTAATAATAAAAAATTACCCGTATTAAACAAGAAAATACGTTATAATTTTTCACTGTATGCCCTGCACTGCAGTTGGGTTTTTTTTTTTTTTAACATATTTAAATCATGGCGGAGTCAGAGTCACCGGAGAATCGTATAGCGGCAATGGAAAGTACATCTTCCTCGACGTCAGATCTCAACTTCTCTATTCGACGGAGGTCTACAGTCACGGACTCGGCTTCGACGGAAATGATGGGATCGGAGGTTTTGAAAAGTAGTGGTAAATCATGCGATAAGGTTAAGGTTGAGAATCAATCAGAGATGAAATTCAATTATCGGCCTTCAATGCCCGCTCATAGTGGTGTTAGAGAGAGTCCTCTTAGTTCTGATGCTATTTTTAAACAAGTATGGATTGCTTTTCTTTCTTCTTCTTAATTTGCATTTTATGGATGGATATATTTTGTCTTTACTACAATTTTGTGGCTGCAGAGTCATGCAGGTCTCTTCAATCTCTGTATAGTAGTGCTTGTGGCTGTAAACAGCAGGCTTATCATTGAAAATTTAATCAAGGTTGTTCTTTCCCCCTTTTTTCCGTGTGAACTTTCATGTTTTGTTTTGTTTTGTTTTGTTTTTAGGTGGGAGAGGTGATACAGGCGTGTTCTCTGTAATTTATAATGTTAAGGACTTATTAATTTTTTTTTTGCAGTACGGTTGGTTAATCAATTCAGGATTTTGGTTTAGTTCAAAATCATTAAGAGACTGGCCCCTGTTTATGTGCTGGTAATTTCTCCCTTTTTATTCTATTTGATTGATGAAGATTGTTTTCGTTTTTTTTTTTTTTGGTTTTGACCCCGAATTTCTTCACATGTTAAGGATTTGTAATCCCTTTTAGAAATCGAATGGGATTCTTTCCCTTTTCACAAGAAGTGTCTCTCTCATTATTGCTATTATTACAGTCTTAGTCTTCCAGCATTCCCTCTCGCGGCCTATCTCGTTGAGAAGTTGGCATATCGAAATTGTATATCTGAACTTGTAAGTGCTGGAAGTCTGATTATTTTGCACGTTGCCATTAATAGAGCTGGCTTATTATAATTCCTTAAATAAATAACACGCAATCCATTGTGGAGCCTGATTTGGTTTGAAGCTAACTTTAAGTTTAAAATTGCAGGTTGTTGTTTTCCTTCATATAATCATCACCACAGCATCACTTTTGTATCCAGTTTTAGTAATTCTCAGGTTTTTTATTTATTTATTCATTTGCTTTTCCATATTCTTTTTTGTTATGTACTGCAAAATTAAGTGATGAGCAACTGTTAATCTATCACACTTGGAACTTAATGGCCTATATGTGGCCCAAAGGATTTGCATATTTGCCATGGTTTCATAAGAATGAAAAATAGTACTCCACCACAAAATTGCATCCCTCTTGAAAATTAGATATTCTAAAAAAGTTGAGTTCATGTTTAGGAAGATTTCTTTAAAAGAATCTTGAGATTTAGCATAGCTAGCTTTGAAAGAATTTGGTTGTCATATCAAAGAAGAATGCAAAAGGAAACACTATTGTTGGAAACACACGGCGAGGATTGAAAGATATTGATAGCTGGCTCATGACTTGCATTTTGCACAGATTATTGTATAGTATTGTGAAACACATGATCTGAAAAATAATACAGAACAACTGATAACAATAGAGCATTAAAATAGTCACGTTTTTATAGACAAGAAAAAAAAATGCATTTTAAATTGCACAAGCACAGGGGCGGGTTTATCTAACTGAAGGTGCTAAGTTCACTTTTGATTCTTCACGTCATCTTCTTAGCAATTGATACTAGATATTTTAGTTCTCTGATTAATGATATTAGAGGTTGGTGGAAAATAAACCCTCAAGCATCAGAATTTTTGCAAGTTTGTAAATTATGCAGTTCCATTTCGTTGAGCCCTCTCTCTCTCCCCAATGCAAACTTTAGAATGCCAGAACTATTGTCGGGGTAATTTATTGTGCAAGCATAACACGATGAGTTCTTTGAGGCCTTTTTTTCCTCTCAAAGTGGAACTGATAAGCCAAATGTCTTAATAACTTTGTTCTTGTAGGGCATTATCATTCTTACTCATTAGATGTTAACAAAGACACTCAAGTAGTCTTTGGCTAAATTGTGCAGGTGTGATTCTGCTTTACTATCTGGTGGCACATTGATGCTCTTTGCTTGCATTGTGTGGTTGAAATTGGTATCTTTTGCACATACAAGCTCTGATATGAGAGCAATTGCCAAGTCAATTGATAAGGTAAATATACCTTAAAAAGCTTAGCAGGTTTCTTTACCAGGATTTTTACTTGAAAGCTATTGTATTGTCTCCTATATAAGATTACAAATTGAAGAATTGAGAAAATGTACTGGAAGGAACTAGCAGATGTGTTATCATCACTTTATATCTTTGTTTTTTTCTTCCACTATCACCACACATTAAATATTTCTCACTTTATCTAAATTAATCAATCGGTTCCTCCCAGCCATTATTCACTGAGGTCCTGTTTGATTTCAGGAAAATACCCAATCCATTTCTTCGAATGCAGATAATTCTTATGATGCTAACTTTAAGAGTTTGGTCTACTTCATGGTGGCTCCCACATTATGTTACCAGGTAATGAGTCTTGTTTCTTCCACAAATACTCTGATTGCTGTTTACATTATTAGATTTTTATCAACTCTTATTTGCTCATCTTGTATTACCTCATGATATTCAATTTATTTCCAGCTATTCTGGAGGATACATGGCAATAATAAGACCTTTTTTCTTGTTACAAGAGAATAAAAGAAAAGGAACTAGGACATATATGGAGGAATGTCTCCCTGCATAAATGCAATGAGAAGACTTTGCTATAACAATTGGGTTTATTATCCTGTATATGGAACGATTGGTGCAGAGTAGTTTTTAACCCTGAATTGTGCGATATTTCTGCATTTCCTCAACCTGCTGAAAATATTTTTATGTTATCTCTGTTGTATAGGATTGACTGTGTTTTGAATGTCCTCGTTGCCTTGCTTGGCCATTGGGTGTCTCATTTTCATCAGTTTTTAAGATTTTAGGATGCATCCAAGAAGCTTTATTTTCAGATGCATTTATGGTTATTTTTGTTTGCGTTTTTTTTCCTGGTTTCTGGAGTTTGGGTTTAAAGACCTTGCTGTAGATGTACTAAATATTGCAAACATCCTTCTTATGTTAATCTTGTGCTGTTATGTTGGGAACATATTTGCAGATACATATGATGAAGAGGCATGATTAAGTATACTTAAACTTCTATTCTACTATTAAATTATTATGTTCTCATGGCAAGTTACTTTTTATAGAGAGAATTGTCAGAAACTGAGAGTATGAAAGTATGATAAAGCAAGTTAGAGAATGTCCTAGAAAGAAAGCCAAGAGGTAATAATGATGGCTCACCAGTCCCTTGGAATATCAGCTAAGGAAACTTCTAGAAAGATCAAATTTACATAAAGAACAATTCTATTCCATCTCTGGATAAAAGATAGTGGGTAAAGATCCTCGAAATTTGCTCTGTTATAATCGACCAAAATTACTAACATTTAAAATAGAATCTAGCTTTTTATGTGGTCATTAATTTCTTTAAGACTCGTGTTAATGTATGGGCCTTGCGTCTGGTAATGCTCTGTTTCATGGCCCGAACTTATATATAGCTTTTGCATTGTGTTTGTGTGGCTATAGCTTATAAATAGGACTTCTTTCTCTAGCATGTGGTTGCTATATCTTGTCCTTGTTTTTGGGTTCTCTTATTTTCGCCCTCCATGCATTGTCATTGCAGTCAAGCTATCCTCGCTCTGCATCTGTTCGAAAGGGTTGGGTGGTTCGACAATTTGTCAAGTTAATAATATTTACTGGATTCATGGGATTTATCATAGAACAAGTAAGTAGAACTTCATATTTAAACTAGTTCTATATGCTCGTCTTTTATGAAATAAAGGCATGCATTCATGACAATTTTGGTGGGTGTAATTCTGCAGTATATCAATCCTATTGTTCAGAACTCGCAGCACCCTTTGAAAGGAAATCTCTTGTATGCCATTGAGAGGGTCTTGAAGCTCTCGGTTCCTAATTTATATGTTTGGCTCTGCATGTTCTACTGCTTTTTCCACTTGTGGTGAGTGAACTTTTTTTTTTCTTTTCTATATTCATGGATATTTTCCCCTTTGTTGTAAAAATTATATTAATTGCCAAAAATGTTATCTAATTATTTTATTAGTACCACAAAGCTTGTTGTTGTAGCTGTAGTGAGTTCACCTTGATGGCTTCAGTGCAATTTGTGGCTTCTTTTGGTTATCTGGATAGTAGTTGTAGCTCTATTGGACAGATTTACTTCAGCAACCCTGAACTACGTTCCCTTCAAAATATTTCTATTATAAATTTTTCTCCTAACAAGTAACAACTAAAATTTTTAACTGTTTGCAGATTCCTTTGTAATAAGAGCAATTTTTTGAAAGTTTCATATTAGTTTGTTTAATGCATAATTTTTATTTCCTAGCATGATTTATGAAGTTTGGCTCATTTCTGGAAATTTATGCTAGATTTCTTCCATCTCATAAAGGGTGAACTTTAGGACCAGGTTCATCTCTTTGGTTTTAGTTAAATACTGTTTTGCATTTGTAGGTTAAATATACTTGCCGAGCTCCTTCGCTTTGGTGATCGGGAGTTCTACAAGGATTGGTGGAATGCGAGAACTGTTGAAGAGGTAAGAACTCCTTTTCTGGAAGTTTTTTCTTCATGTTGTATCTATCAACAATCCTTTGCTTATTTTCTTTACATTTCAAATGTGTTTCTGGAATTGTGGCTTTGATCAGTACTGGAGAATGTGGAATATGGTACGTTTCTATACTTCAAACTCTTTAATTTATATCAGATTATGGGGACATGTATTTACTGGTAATGAATTTCTTTTGTAAAATGAATAATTCCATGGAAAATTAATTCCAGGAAAATGAAATTTTATGACCGTGGAAAATGAGGATAAAAATATTTTCCAGTGCCTTTTTGTGCTCTGAAAATGACTTTCTTTTCTTTGTTATCCATTTTTCATAATAAACTTTTGGGCAAACATACAGGCTGAATCTATGTTATGGATCTATATGGTCAAGCATGAAATGTTGTGTTTTAGCAGTTATGTGTACCAAAATTTATTCTTGTTTTAGATATATAACATGAATGGTGTGGAACTCTTACACATACTACCTTAGAAGTTACCGTAACTTTTTAATTAATTCAGGAGCCTTGAGAGGAAAAATGTTATTTCCATTTTAAAAGAGAAAATGTAAAATGTAAAGTTGCTATGGAATTGGAAAATATCTATATGAATTATTTTTTTGTAGTTGGCTATTAGATCATGAAGGGGGAAAAGATGCTATATCTATTTATTTGATTCTGAGCCATGGTTACCATGTGCCTTTTGAATTTAGTTGTGAGTTAACGCAATGACTGAACAACAAGGGATGTCTATTAGAGTTGCAAATTGTTATATACGAATGGAAGTTGTGTCATCATAAAGATATTAGATTGAAAGTCTTCAATTCTATTTAATCTTTAATCCGTGTTGGAGGAAATATTTTTTTTGTTGCTGCAGTTGTCAGCAAGACCATGGTGATCAATTCTTATTGTAACACTGTAGTTATTATAATGAAAAGAAGATGTGCTGCTTACAGAAGCAAGCACACACACAGTCTGGCTGGCCAAGCATATCTCTAATTGAATCCTCATTTTTTACAGCCAGTTCATAAGTGGATGGTTCGCCATATCTATTTTCCATGTTTACGGAATAAAATACCGAAGGTAACTTCCCTTTCTCTCTGTGGACTGTAACCAATACTTTATTTGTTAGAAAGTAAATGAAAATTTCTTTTTTTTTTTTACTTTATTTGTTTCTCTGCAAATGTCATAATAATTTTCCATTTCATGTTTGATGATGTTATAAAGTGACCCATGGATTGCAAGACATGTTACAATTTGGTTTATCAATTCTTTCTTTATTGAACCTTCTTTACAACATTCTTTTTATTCTTTCTGCTATTCCAAAAGAAAAAAAAAAGGTCACAATAACAAATATAGAAACTTTAAACCTCTAATTATGATAATTGTTGACCATAGCTTTTGAGAGAAAGATGATGCACGGAATATGAAGGGGGTTATCCTAATGTTTATCACATTTTCCTTATCTTTATTTTATCTAAAAAATCTCTCACACGCTTAAATGTAAAGGAGTACTTCAACTTAGAAAAATATCATATAAAAACTGGACATCCAAACATGGTTATATCAACGGGTTTGGGTATCGGCACCCAGGTTCTTATATACCTGTTTCATACCTTGATGGTTTGAACCCCATATCATTCCCATATGCTATAGGTGTGATAATCAGTTATGGATTAGTCAGGTGCTCGATGGATAGGGAAAATTGCTATTCCTACCTTTGTCATTGTGCTTTAAGTTGGTTCTTTTGTGCTTCAGGTCTATATTCTTATACTTCAGGTCTAGTGCTTTCAGGTTTCTCGAATTCTGTTCTGTACTGCTCCAAGAGCATAACTTTGAGCATGAACTCCAACCTGAACTTTGCAATTCAAGACTTTTGTGTTGTGGTTCCATATCTACCCAGTTTTTTTTTCCCCTTCCTTTTAAACATCTCTTCCGAGTTCAAATGAAAAATTTTCCATCTCCACTACATACCTTGGCGCTTCAAGGTGATGTCTAAGTTTCAAGTCAAGGACCTATAAGTTACCTTGATTCTTCTAGAGGAGGTCCATCTTATGTAAATGTATCTAGGATTGATGTGATGCACAAAAGAGATTTGAAGATGAATTAATAAGCTAAGAAGAGAGAGAGAGAGAGAGAGAGAGAGAGAGAGAGAGAAGGGAGCTAAGAAGAAGAAGCCAAAGAAAGAGAAGAAATTGCTGAAGAAGAGAGAATGGGGGTTGAAAAAAACTGTAATGTTGCAATTTTTATTCAATTCATCGACAACTATCTAATGTTTAGAAAATTAGGATATAAATACTAAAACCCTAACTAGAATAAACAATTGAGTTTATAGCCCAATAAATAAAATACCCATCAGTAATTAAATCAAGCCCAATAAATAAAGCCTAATTAATATATCTCAATTAAAAGTTCAAATAAATTAAAGCAAAACATAAGCTAAAGCCTAATCTCTCAATGATTTGGGCTAGCCTTTATCATCTATGATTATACGAGTACATAAACAATGTCTCGGGTCTGGTGTCCCAACCATGATACCTGAATATCTGGATTTTATTTGTAGTTTTGTAACTTTGATGATATCCATCAATGATGTGGTACATCTTTGTGGTTTATTTTCTTTTGATACTTTTGTAACTTATGAGCCATTCTGCCATTGTAGTCTGCAACAGTTTATTTTCTTTTTAATGACATTAACATTACATGATGCAAGCTTGCTTTTCTTTTTAATGGCTTTAACATCATGGCCGTTATTGTGAGTCATTTTTGCATGTTTATATTTGAATAACAGTGTAGGCCACTCTTGTGGCACATTATTGAATGGCTGCCTGTTATTAACTAAGTGTTTCCATGTGATTCTATATACTGTTAGCCAAAATCTCTATTTGCGATACTCTATCAGCTGCTACTCACAATTATTCCTTTTTTTTCCCATTATCATTGCAGTGGGCAGCCTTACTTATTGCCTTCTTTGTCTCAGCTGTATTTCATGAGGTATTATTGGTTTGCCATTTTATTTTTGTTATTTGATGACTTTTCCTTTTAACTAATTTATCTCGTAGTTGGTCGTGTGGTTGCATAGAGAATTGAATTCTCATATATTTATTTTTTGGTTGTAGAAGAGTATCATTTCTAGGAAGCATCAACCATGATATATATATAATACGAAATGATACTGATACTTTATTACTTCAAATTTCTGGAATTTTAGGATATGATAGGTTATGGATACTTTCATTAAAAAATAATTTTATAATGTACTTTCTCATATTTATTCTAAATAATTATTCAAATTAAATAAAAATATATTTAAAATATGAGAAAAATTAATTTCTTTGAATAATACCAATAATGACAGTTAAGATACCATTTCACATTTGTCATTTTATTTTACAAGATTCATCAATTATTATCCATTAAAAAAAAAATTGGAAGCTTTGTGGGTTGATAGAAGCAAACTATAGCTATTTGGAAGTTTTTTTTTTTTTTTTACTAATTTCACATTGCTTGTAAATCAGTAAACTTGCTCAACTCTTTGTAATCTGCTATCTTCAATTCCTCCCCTTTTTGCAACCAACAGCCAACAAGCAATCCATGAAGCACAATACCATTTTTTAGCTGTTCTGTGTCATTTCTTCTTGACTATTCTCTGCATTTATTCAAAAAAATCGTTCTGCCTTTTATCACACGACCAAGCACATAAAAAGAAAAGCCTCAATTATTTTTAATAGAATTGATGATTAGCGGCACTGAAAAAAAATCTTTTCATTTAAACTAAATTTCCTAGAACTAAAGCACACCCATGAACAATTGAACATGCATGTAAGAACTTTTGCATCATAAGAAGAATGGTTGAATCCCATTCCCTTTGTCATCATAAAAACATTGAATTGGCAAAAACTCCCAATACATTTGCACAAGAAAACAAAGGAGCAATGTTTCATGCAAGTCAAGAAGATGCTTGAATGAGCTACGGAGGACTGAAGTATGAATGATACATGGAAATTAAATACAATGAATTGAAACTACTTCTAGTAGATATTATATGACCATATCTGTCAAATTTACCTCTTAGGATTCCTTATTTCAATTCTAGAGCTCAAATTTGACACCAGAAAACTTGAAAACCTTTATTGATTTGTGAAATAAAAACCATTGAGATGGAGGAGAGATTTTCATTCAAACTAGGGGTGACATTAAAATTAAGTTTTCTCAGGGATTTGAAAAACTATAACAACAAAAAATAATAGGGGGTTTGTCCTAAATTCAAAATACACGAGATTAAACACAAGTAATTGTAATGTCATTTGGATTTTCAAAGAAAAAAAATTGATTAGGGTTAGGCCTTCTCTCACCGATTTTTTTTCTGCTCTTTTTCTGATTTCAATCTCAGTCAAATCTTTGAAAGGATCTTCTACACATTTGATTGATAATTTTGGTTTCAATTTTACTCAGATTCTCATTTAATTTGGGTTATGTTTAGGCTTGTTTGCTTCTCTGATATTGAAGAGAGAAACAAGATGGTTCAGAGAGGGAGATTGTGTCGGGAAAATTTTGGGTGAAATGCTTTGCTGCAAGATGTGAAATTTAATGTCATTAAAAAGAAAATAAACTGTTGCAGACTACAATGGCTCGTAAGTTACAAAAGTATCAAAAGAAAATAAACTGCACAGATGTATCCACATCATTGATGGATATCATCAAAGTTACAAAACTACAAATAAAGTTGAGGCAGATGTACTCATACCTGATTTGTCTCGCTGAGGAATGTAGTGATTCCAATTTAGCGATAGATTAATACCTCAGCTTTTATAGTAATTGCTTGATGTAGAATCTTGAAATGGTGCACCTTTGGGTCATATAATAATTTCAGTTACACTGATGTACTTATGTGGCATTTGTTATTAACTATGCAGTTGTGTATTGCTGTTCCTTGCCACATGTTCAAGCTCTGGGCATTTATTGGAATTATGTTTCAGGTAAGATAGTTCTGACTACTGACTGCCCACACTCTAAAATCAGTTATCTGCTTGCTCCCCACACTCTAAAAGAAGAAAAGGAAGACTGAAAAGTAATCATCTTAAGTGTGCTGGATTACCTAATGGAATACATGGTTTCCTTTTGCTCGTTTGGATCAGGTTCCCTTAGTGGTGATCACAAAATTCCTTCAAAATAAGTTCAAAAGCTCAATGGTATGTCTATTTTTTCTTCTCATTAATAGAAAGAATATTTTAGTGCGCATATATCTTCTCAGCGTCAAAGTTCCATGAAACAATCATCCATATGGAAAGGGGAACAGGTAAAAATCTGGAACATTTGATATAGCAGATAACCAATTCTGCTATATTCCATCTTACAATCTATTTGAGGTTCTCGCTGGCATTGTTCATGGACTGAGTTGGTAGTATATTGCTATGGAGTAAAAGAAAAAGCGAACTCCAATAATTAATTGTTCAGTAATCTATTCCAGTCTTCTAGTCCATGACAGAATATTACTCGTTTCATGACAGGTGGGCAATATGATCTTCTGGTTATTTTTCAGCATTCTTGGTCAACCTATGTGTGTGCTTCTATATTACCATGACTTGATGAATCGGAAAGGGAAAACTGAATGAAGATGACAAATGCGGTATGGTAGAGATCGTCAAGATGAACAAAATGCACGGTTATGATAGTAGAGCAGGCATTAGGTGTGCATTTTCTTATGTATTCTGCAGGAGAAATTGACTCGATTTTGTTGAGTCGAGAGATGTTCTCTTCAGGAGTTTTATTTATATGTATCTCAATTGATGTGCAAGCAATTTTTGAAGTACAAGCACTGGCAATTAAAATGCCAATGCAACAGTGGAGCTGTTGTGTTGGTTAATCATTTCCAGAAAATTGTAAATGTTTCTTGTTCCATCTTTTGCTTCAAAAGGAAATAAAAAAAGAAGAAAATTTCTTGCCTTCCCAGTTATTATTCATCATAGCAATTACCTATAAATGGTACAAGTGCTGCTC
>Ga0325414_1007645_pt1 | contig 11442 bp, 10 predicted proteins | sample PopdelMetagenome_8_FD_206183 | JGI IMG/M metagenome (GOLD analysis project Ga0325414, IMG submission 206183) | Populus deltoides microbial communities from Bellville, Georgia, United States - Leaf-PdKOR-R3 | ecosystem: Host-associated > Plants > Phyllosphere > Phylloplane/Leaf | place: USA...
AAAAAAAAAACATACAGAGACACATGACAACACAAAAATGTGTACTCAGAGATGGGGTATCAAATTAATATAATACATGAATAATTTGGACTTTGATTTTATGCATTTTCTTTAATATCTTTGTCTTAACCGATAAATTTTACTCGGAATTGATTCAATATAACTCTTGAATTACATATTAAACAGGTTAATCTATCTTAATTAAAAAAATATTTTTAAAAAAATTTAAATTAAATATTAATTGAATTAATCAGATGATATCAGGTTTTCCTCCAAGTTACTGCAAAAGTTAAGAAATCTTTCTAAAACCTTCAACAAAATGCCATGTAAGCGCAGAATAACGAAGAAAGTTTGCTTGGAAGGTTGGACAAATGGAGGGATAATAAACGAAGTAATATATAAACCTAAGGATGAAATAAAATTAGTAATACAGAAGGAGATTATTTGACAACTTCCAAACCTTAAGGGTGTTTTGTAATTAAAAAAACTAACAAATTTGTTGGGTGTGTGTGTATTAGTTTTGAAACTCGGCTTGGCAAGTTGATCTAGGACCTGGCTAACTTGGAATTAGAACCGGGCCGGGTTGAAAAAAATATAAAAAGTTATGACCCGGTGTGACCTAACGGGTTGACCTGGCAAAACCCGGTCAAAAACTCGGTTGCAATCTATTGACTTTTGTTTTTTTTTTTTTATTAAAACAATGTCATTTTAATTTTTTTAAAATAGAGATTGATCCGGTCAAAATCTAGAACCTAAATTTTAAACTAATCCAGATTTAAAAACTATGATATATATTACACACACGATGAAGACTTTCTACATGTCAAAATGAATCTTAAAAGAATCACTCGTGGAGACCAATTTAACATGTAAGATCACTTTTGTCTTTTGTAGTAATGTTTCAAAACATTTTTTTATCTAGAAGGAAGGAGTCCTTGTAAGTTGTAACCCCCCTCAACGCAAAGACTACATACAGTACCACACAGAAAACAGCCAGTTCATGAACAAGAAGAAGGTGCACGCCAAGCAAGATTATTGCTCGATAATGGATACTGATGATCAACTCATCCAAGAAAATCTCCATCAAGGAAACCCAGATCATGAACAAGAAGAAGGTGCACGCCAAGCAAGGTCCTATGAGTGCATCTTTTGCAAGAGAGGTTTCTCTAATGCACAAGCACTGGGAGGACATGCATGAATATTCATTGAAAAGACAAAGCCAGGCTCAAGCACTCTTCGAATGAAACTCAACAATCTTTGGACATCCCAAACAGAAATCCCTCGTTTTCTTCAGCTGTTACAAACCTAATGGAATCCAAGTCAAACAAAGATGAAAGCTCGATCAAGTGGCCTTTCATTGTTGCAAAAGCTGGAAGTGATAATGATGACACTAAGAGGGACAAAACCCATGTTGGTGAAATCCAGAAACTAGGATTTTTTTTTCTTCCAAAAATCATATTCCAGTGATCAAGATCATCAAAAGCCAAGCAGCCAAGATCATGGTACCAGCAAGGAGAGCTTGTCGTCGAGCTCAGAGAGTATTCCAGTAATGTTGTTGTTGTGGCTGTCTTTCTCTCTCAATTTAGACCATGGAATATTAATTAACAGCATTATTTTCACAGTAGTTTGGGCCAACATTTCTCCAAGCTACAAACACAGAAGGAACTGGTGATGGATTCTTGCTTGGACCTCATAATTTTACGTTTAAAAAATATCACAACCAGGCAGCCTTTTGATATTAGTAATTTAAGACTGCCATTACCTGCAAAGTATGAAGGAGACCGTGCAGGGCCATCTGGGTTAGTTGATTATTGTTGAAGTAATTCCATTCTTTCAGGGGACACTTAGAAAGTTATGGAAGGCTGCCAGGTCCCTTCAAGCAGGCTTTGAAAAAGCCCTTGCATTCGGCATTAGCAACTTGTGCCTTGTTGCAAATTTTCCAACATCTGCTGGATTCTAATCTCCATACTGCATGCATCCTTGCATCTACTTGCATGTCCATATTGGTCTAGAGCATGAAGTGCTAACGAGAGAACCAGAAATATTCGGATTGGAGCCTTTTCCAGATTGAAGACCTTTGTTTATGTCATATGAAAAATAATTTGAAAGCTTCAAAATGGTGCATGATAGGATTATACTCACGTTCAACAGCATTACAAACTTTAGACCAAATCTGCATCAATATAGCCTGAAAGATAAGATGGTTACAAAACAATTAATTGTCTCAATCATCATCGATGTATATGGTTTCTTGCTGAAACAGGCCACCAAACATCTTCCGCAATTCTGTCTTTGACTCCGTCGACTCTTTAGCCTTCGGCTTTGGCTCCTCCTTTGGTTTCAAAGCAAGAAGTTTAGGTCCTGGCCGTTTAACTACAGCTTTCTGGCCCGGCAAAGAACGAGCCTTGGCTTGTCCCCTGACAGTAGCAATCTGCACTTTTGTTTTTTCACTAGTCGTTTGAACCGCAGTTGAAATCTGGGAGCTAATTTTTTCCCAAGATAACCCTGAACCAATTTCTTTTGCTTTACCCAGGAAGCTTTCCACTGACCCCCCTGCAGCCTCAGCCTTCTCCTGGGCTTCTTCAGCTAGACTAGCAGCTTTAGCTTCTTGCTCTGAAAGCTTTTTCACTTCCTCTTCCACCATTTTGGCTGCCTCAGATGCTTTCTCAACTGCTATCCTTGCCTCTTCCTCTGCCTTCGCCTTTGCCAAAGCTTCTGCATAGACTTTTCTTCTTCCATCTTCAGGAATGGCACTAGATGCAATCATCACGCGCACAAATTAGCCAAATTTATTTTGAAAAACAGTAGACCAAGTTGAAAGAAAAATTCAAACCCAATTACCTGAAAAGCTCATTTACAGGCCTTGATGGTGCCGATGGACTTGTAAAAACTTCCACAACCTGGTACAGAATACATACAGCAACAACACTTTGTAAGTCATTTGCGATCAGTAAGGGTACAATTTTCACAAATGAGAGCAGGAAAGTTCTGCTACAAACTTTTTTATCACCGTATGACGAAAGAAATAGGAAAGAAGTGTGATGTGCACGGGAACTAAGGTCATTGAAGGTTCATCATGAAAATTTAAACCAGCATCATTCTAAATCTGTAATATTTCTTTGTTGTTCCATCTTTTTTTTTTTAACTTTCTTTCATTTCAGAAGTGGAATCATTTAAATGTTTTCTTTAAATAAATTAGAAGTGATGACCATAGCCATGTTTCTATAATTTCCAAATCCCTATCTTCTCATACATGTACCTTATTTTCGGCTGCCGATGTAATTGAGAAAACATTTGCCACCACCAACGCTATCTGGGACTTGGCTACCTAACAATGTGAAATCCAAAAAATAAAGTCCTTAAGAACAATGAAAGAACTAATGGAAACAACAATATGCAACAAAAAAATAAATACTATGAAAGAAACATGAAATTAATTGCATACATTACATTACTTTGTAGTCGTCTGCACTGGTGCTTCTTTCAGCTGACACAACTACATTATAAGAACTCTCTGGTGAAAAGTCTTCAGTCAAACTTGTTTTTATAAAAGTATACTTAACATCTGTTTCAATTACTTTCTGCAAGAACTCAGGTACAGAAAGCTGAGATTGAGAGAACAGGTTGTTAAAGAATGATTTGAATCCATCTAGCACATTGTAAGTCGATGCACTATCTATGTTCCCATTATAGATTATTGCAACATGGCCAACTCCTGCTAGCTGAGCAGCTTCGATTACTTGCAAGGCATCCAACGTGGAGACCTCAGAGGTGGGACCATTCTCTGTAGGACCAATTGTAACCACAACTTTACTTGCATTGCCAATTGCTTTTGCAATTGATTCCGCCTCTTGGAAGGTGGATTCAACAGCATTGAGGCGCTTTACTTCTTCATTTGATATAATCTGCGGCAGGAATAGGAAGTTATAAGTATAAAAGGATATATCAACTCTGTGTATCATAGCAAAACGTTGCTATCCATACCCATTTTAACTATAGAGAAACTTATCCCAGACGGACAGAAGAAAGGTATACATAATTGAACAATTTTATTAGTACATTGCTATTCTATACTTGAAGGAACAATTTCGACAAAAACCTGTTTTGGAAAATCTGAATCCAAAGAATGGAGTCCTGAATCAAAAGTTGGGAGAGGATTCACACAATCCACGAAATGGAATTAGTGTCCAAGTTGGAAACCTTAAATTAAATATCGGTACAGCCTGAGTAGGGTTTTTTTTTTTTTTTCTATCGATTAGGATGCTTTCCTTTCCACTGGTTGAGTCCAGCAATGTATTTCATGATAATTTGACCACATCAAGCAGAATGTTCTTTCTTGGATATCCCTGTGAACTTGATCCACTAAATATGCACCCCTTAGGATTGGAATAAACAAATAACTACTACTAGTGTTTGATAAATATCAAATTGAGATAGAACCAAAATTCTCCAGTTGTGCGAAGTAGCTAACCTTGTACTGGGCGGCAAGACGAGCCAACTCCTGAGCAGCTCCAAGCTCAGGAACCCCAGCTCTTACACTAAAACCTTCACGCAGTAGCGTCTGTGCAATACGAATGCCAGCCTGCCCAGTAGCACCAGCAACAAAAACCGTACCAGGGTCCTTCCTTCTTGAGTTCCCAAATGACAACCCAGAAGCAGGCTTGATCACAACAGGTACCAAGGACTTCACACCAGGTATCTTGCCAAAGTTGAAATTAAACGGACTTGAATTGCCAGAACCATCAGTTTGACTCCCTTCTGATGATGAGGCATCATCTTTTGGTTTGCCAAATTGAAATGGAGAGAAGGGTCCAGCTTGCTTGGCAAAGACCGTGAGTCTCGGGTTGTTGGGAGAGAGTCTTGAATGGGGTGTTGTGTTCGGGAGAAATGAATTGGAGGTCAGAGTTGGAGCCATAGAAGGGAAAAAGGGAAGTTTCCAAACGATGCCTCCCTCCTTCGAGTATGTGTTGTTTTGATGTTTTCTAATGCAAATCCATCAAGGCTTACAGCTTGTGCCCTGTGGCCATCTTAGTGTTTTTAGTTTGGATATTATCGGGATGGGGAGGCAACCGACTGCAGCAAATGAACTTGGGCCACGTAGTCACATGTTATCTACTTGGAGAAAATTTGGCACCAGAAGTTTTATTCGCCATTTTTCCATGTTTAGCCACAAGAAAAGGACGCATGTTTTGCACGAATCACGCATGCAAGAGTTAGAACTTGCAAGCTTAATACCTAATATATCTGCTTTGCCCACGCAAGCCAACAGAGGCTTAACATCACCCATCCAGATCATTCTTTTATTAATTTATTGCCCTGATCTGCGTTTATTTTTGTGGTTAAATTTAAAAAAAAATATTAGTTTTTATTTTTATTTTTTTGATATATTTATATTAAAAATAAATTAAAAAAAATTAAAAAATATATATTTTTTAAAAAAATATTTTAAAAAACAACTTCAAGAATAATATCAAGCCACACCGTATATTCATTAATCTCTTATGATTCAATTTGTTTAGTGTAAAATGTTTTATAGAAAAATATTTTTTAAATTTATTATATAAAAATGTTTTTCAAATTTCTATATCTTTTAATAAAAGATATTATTTTACGTTTGTTTCTTGTAAAATATTTTACAAAGAAAAAATCAACCAAAAAAATATTTTATATTCAATATATACTTAATTATATGCTAAAAAATATTTTACAAATAATAATTCACCTACAATATTATTAAACTATTTCAATTATCCTCTCATCATCTTCAATCTAAAAATTTCTACAACCAGATGTTAGAGTCTGTTTCGAGTTGATCAAGTCTTTAGTACTTAGCTGATTTATAGCTTTGAATAATTTCTATTGTTTATGATTCTGTTTTGATTTCTGTTTTGATTTGACTTCTATTACAATCCCTATAAAAGGCTATATATATGGTCTTCAGATACGTAAATAATACACAAAATATTCTTCCATTCTCTTATATTATTTCTTAGCAAAACACCAAAACATTCTTAACATTTTGGTATCAGAGCCAGGTTATAGCATCAGAGATGTCAACAGAAGGAGGTTTTGTTCAGCCTTTAATTCCACGATTGGACGGACACTATGATCATTGGTTTATGCTCATGGAGAATTTTCTTCGTTCAAAAGAATACTGGAGTCTAATTGAGGATGGGATTCCAACAGTGATTGAAGGAGTCCAACCTACTCCAGCCCAGATGAAGGCAATTGAAGATGCAAAATTGAAGGATTTTAAGGCAAAGAATTATCTCTTCCAAAGTATTGATCGTTCAATTTTAGAGACGATTTTGAACAAGGATTCTGCCAAGAGCATTTGGGATTCCTTGAAAATGAAGTATCAAGGTACAACACGAGTGCAACGTGCACAACAACAAACTCTTCAAAGAGAGTTTGAGATGCTAAACATGAAGGCAGGTGAGTCTGTAACTGCGTATTTTGCTCATAGTATGACTGTTGTGAACAAAATGAGGTCAAATGGTGCAAAGAATTTGACTGATTTAACAATCATTGAAAAAATCTTGCGATCCATGACTTCCAAATTTGATTACGTAGTCTGTTCTATTGAAGAATCAAAAGATCTTGATGTAATTTCCATAGATGAATTGCAAAGTAGTTTGGTGGTTCATGAACAACGCATGAATGCTCATATTATAGAGGAGTATGCATTAAAGGTAACAACAGGAGAATCATCAGGTTGGCGAGGAGGTGGTCAGGGTATTCGAGGATCAAGTAGAGGCGGAGGCAGAGGCAGAGGAGGTGGAAGACGTGTAAATGAGAAGGCAACAAGCATGAAGGAGTTATGGTTTCTTGACTCAGGATGCAGCAATCACATGTGTGGTAAGAAGGAGTTGTTTTTTGATTTTGATGACACTTTTAGAGAGATAGTAAAGCTGGGAGATAATTCAAAAATGCTTGTTAATGGAAAAGGAAATATCAAAATGTTTGTGAATGGTTTTGTACAAATCATTACAAATGTTTTCTACGTTCCAGGTTTGAAAGACAATTTATTGAGCATGGGGCAACTAGTTGAGAAAGGTCTTGCTATTCTTATTCAACAGGAAACATGCAAGATATATCATTCTGAAAGAGGTTTGATTATAGAGATTACCATGTCTTCAAATAGAATGTTCAAATTGTTTACTCAGGTGCAGTTCAAGGAGTCCAACGAGCAGGTGTGTTTTAATTCACAATCCAAGAAGTCCAGCGAGCAGGTGTGTTTTAAATCTTCATCAGAAGAGAATGCTATGCTTTGGTATAACAGATGTAGACATCTTAGTTTCACGGGATTGAATCTTCTTTAACAAAAATAAATGGTGACCGGAATGCTAAATCTAAATGTATCAATAAAGGTGTGCGGAGATTGTTTGATTGGAAAATAACAGAGAAATTCTTTTCCTAAAGAATCTACATGGAGAGCTACTCAAGTTCTTCAACTCATACATGCTGACATTTATGGTCCCATTACTCTTATTTCAAATAGCAACAAGAGATATATAATCACATTTATTGATGATTATAGTTGTAAAGTTTGGGCCTGTTTTCTTGTTGCAAAATCTGAAGCCTTTACTGCTTTCAAACTCTTTAAGAATCATGTTGAAAAAGAGACTGGTATATGTATTTACAGTCTTCGTACTGATCATGGAGGTGAATTCATCTCACAAGAATTTGCAAATTTTTGCAACGAGCATAACATACGTCGTCAACTTACAGCTGCCTACTCTCCTCAGCAAAACAGAGTCTCAGAAAAAAAAAATCAAACCATAATGAACATGGTTCGAAGCATGCTGTCAGCAAAGAAAATACCAAAGAGATTTTGGCTAGAAGTTGTAAATTGGACCGTTTATGTTTTGAACAGAAGTCCAACATGTGCAGTTAAAAACAAGACTCCAAAAGAAGCTTGGAGTGGCATCAAACCATCAGTTCATCATTTTAGAGTTTTTGGTTGCATAACACATGCTCATGTCCTTGACTGTAAAAGAAGCAAGCTGGATGATAAAAGTGTAAAATGTGTACTACTTGGCATCAGTAAAGAATCAAAGGCATATCGCCTATATGATCCCATCTCACATAAAATTGTAGTGAGCAGAGATGTGGTATATGACGAAAACAATAGTTGGGATTGGAGTGAGAGTTTAGACATAGCTGATACTATTGCTTTAGAATGGGAAAATAAAAATGAATATAAAGAACATTTTACAGCTGATGACAGGGCAAACGGTGGAAACAGTGATCAACATGTTGATCATTTTACAACTGTTTTTGACAGGGCAGACAGTGGAAATAGTGATCAACACAGGGCAGACAGTGGAAACCGTGATCAACATGTTGATCCAGAAGTGAGCACCACTGACAGCCACCACAACATTTCTTCAAATACACGTAGCAGTATAATTTTTATAAGTCCAACAGTCCAACAGTCCAAGCAAGCAACAACGAAAATACGCGTAACAAACCCGAAAGGGTGCATAAAAGACCTTTGTAGATGAGGGACTATGTCAGTGGGGAAGAATTATCGGAAGAGGATTCTTATATGGCCATGTTTGCTGCTGCCATTGATCCTGTGTTTTTTTATGAAGCTGTGAAAGATGCAAAGTGGAAAATGGTCATGGATGCAGAAATAGATGCAATTGAACGAAATGACACTTGGAAGTTAACATATTTGCCTACTGGTGCCAAAAAGGTTCGGGTAAAATGGGTGTATAAGACAAAGTTCAACGAGAATGGTGAGATAGATAAATATAAAGCCCGGTTAGTTGCAAAAAGCTACACCTAAGAGCATGGAATTGATTATACTGAAGTGTTTGCACCGGTAGCGCGTATGGATACAGTTTGTTTAGTAATCTCTCTAGCAACTCAAAAGCAGTGGACAATTTTTCAACTTGATGTTAAGTCAACATTTTTGCATGGATATCTTTCTGAAGATTTTTTGTTGAGTAACCTCCAAGCTATGTGAAGAAAGGTAATGACCACAAAGTATACAAATTAAAAAAGGCATTGTACGGTTTGAAACAGGCTCCCCGAGCATGGTACAGTCGCATCAAGTCTTATTTTATGAAGGAAGGTTTTAAGAAGTGTCTATATGAGCATAGTTTCTTCATCAAAGCACATGAAAGAGGTAAAATTTTAATTGTTTGCCTTTACGTAGATGATTTAATCTTTACTGGCTATGATGAACGCATGTTTACTGATTTTAAGAAATCAATGATGCATGAGTTTGATATGACTGATCTAGAAAGAATGAGGTATTTTCTGGGTATAGAAGTTTTGCAAGAACATAAGGGTATTTTCATTCATCAAAGAAAGTATACGCATGAGGTGTTACAGAGATTCGGTATGGATAAGTGCAATCTTGTGCTTAATCCAATTGTACCCAGATTTAAACTTATGTAAGATACAACTAGAGTAAAATTAAATAACAGCCACTACAAGTAAATTGTGGGTAGTTTAATGTATTTGACCACCACTCGACCTGATATTATGTTTGTAGTAAGTCTACTGAGTAGATATATGGATCACGCTACAGAACTTCATTTTGAGGTAGCCAAGAGGGTGTTGAGATATTTGAAGGGAATTTGTGATTTTGGAATACTTTATACTAAAAGAGGAGAAGACAAATTAATTGCTTACACTAACAATGATTATGTCAGGGATTTGAATGACAGAAAAGGTACTTCAAGCTATGTATTTATGCTCAATTCAGGGGCAGTGTCTTGGTCATCCAAAAAGCAACCAATACATTGTCCACCACTGAAGCTGGATTTGTAGCTGTTGCTACATGTGCTTGTCAAGTGGTTTGGATTAGAAGAATTATGGCAAGTTTCAATCTGCTTTAAAGTGGTAGCACAACTGTATACTGTGACAATAGTTCAACTATTGAGCTGTCAAAGAATCATGTTCTATATGGCCGAAGCAAACATATAGACATCAGGTTCCATTTCCTTCATGAGCTCACTAAAGATGGTATTGTTAAGAAGGTTCACTGTAATACACGAGCAAATAACAGACATAATGACCAAGCCTTTAAAACCGAACGTGTTTATAAAATTAAGAAGTTTGATGGGGGTCTGTACATTTCCAGGCATAAACTAAGTGCTTTTTTTAGCATATAGTTTAAGAGAGGATGTTAGAGTCTGTTTTAAGTTGATCAAGTCTTTAGGACTTAGCTCATTTCTAGCTTTGAATAATTCCTATTGTTTAGGATTCTGTTATTCTGTTTTGATTTGGCTTCTATTTCAATCCCTGTAAAAGGTTATATATATGGTCTTCAGATACGTTAATAATATACAAAACATTCTTCCATTGTCTTATATTATTTCTCAACAAAACACCAAAACATTCTTAACACGGATCTTCAATTTCCCTCTAGCCACATGTAATACAAGCATCACAAAAGCAAATCATTGTGCATTGCACGACACCACTCCAAACCATTTTGATCTCTAAGTTATAATTGCAATAAGCATGGCGATGTAAGACAAACATTTGAGACCAATCAGGCATGATCCCAACCATTCTAGCGAAGATCGATCTAGCAGAATGACAGGGTAATTGAATACAACAGCCAGGACTCCTCTCCATAGAGTCCGAAGTCTGCTTAACATGGCTAATGGGAAACACCGACGGCTGTTTCCGAGGCTTCACCTTGAACCCGACCAGTTTAAGTGCTTACACTAGCCATCCACCACCTTTAGAAATACAGTGAATTAAGTCTTACACAAGCTCTCCAGATTCCCACGGCTATACCATGCCAACTGGTTTGGAGCATAAACATGTTTAGAAACATCTAATCATGTTTAGAAACATCTAATCATGTTTAGAAACATCAATATTTGAAAAAATCAATGAGATAAATTGTGCACAAACATGATTAGAAACATCTAAAGGCTCCTGGTGGCCTAATCCAACATTATTTAATACATGCAACTTGAAACCCATAGATACATTTCCAGGCCCCGTGTCTAAAAGGATTTTCACCCCTCGATTAATCAATTTATAACCTCTCCATAACCGCTTTTAAATATACAAACTATTTTATAGTAATTTGCAATTAGGAATATAATATGCTCCAACTATTTTCCATTTCATTGCTATGAACACCTCGCAATTATCAATTATTGAGAAGAAGAGCCCGGGACCATGCACAGCACCTGGAGAATTTTAGAGAACGAAAGTCCTAGGAACATTGCTCAAGTTGTCGTCCACATAGGTCAAACCGAGATACAGTAAGAAAGAAGCCAACAAAAACCAGAGAAAATTCAACAGTAAGCAGGCACGGGGTTATCGGAGTGTAGACACTAAAAAAAAGAAAAAAGCTAAATGACATGGGGTTCACTGTAGCTCTACACACGGATTACTATGAATTGCTATAGTAAAATTATTTTTTTACCCTTAAATGGCTTTTATGAGTATTTGGGTCTTCTG
>Ga0325414_1007647_pt1 | contig 11441 bp, 10 predicted proteins | sample PopdelMetagenome_8_FD_206183 | JGI IMG/M metagenome (GOLD analysis project Ga0325414, IMG submission 206183) | Populus deltoides microbial communities from Bellville, Georgia, United States - Leaf-PdKOR-R3 | ecosystem: Host-associated > Plants > Phyllosphere > Phylloplane/Leaf | place: USA...
AAAAAAATTATGATACATAATAAATAATTAATGATGTTTTATTAATTATTTTATATAATATACATTAAATGAAAAAATAAAAATAAATAAAAAATAAAATTCATAACTCAGTAAAATATATCATGTTAGTATTTCTTTTTCTTTAGTGTTTTTCTTTTTATTTAATGATTATGTTTGAAATTTAGTGAAAATTATTTTCCAAAGTAATTTTTATTTAAAAATAAATTAAATATTATATTTTTTAAAAAATTATTTTTTATATAAATATATTAAAATTAAAAAATATATATATTTTTTTAAAAAAACATGATTGTGCCGAGAGTAGATGCCGCTGGTAACTAGAATTTCGATGAAATATGTAAGAAAATAAGCAAAAGGGCATTAGCATGAGGAGATTGGAGTGGGAGCGAATGAAAGCTTACCACGTGGGAGATACAAATATCAGCATCGAATCTAGTCTAGTAAATAAATAAATCCTTGTACGTTATCCATCTGCTTCTCTATCTCTGAGCTCTTGTCTTCCTCTCCTCCCACCTTCTCTTTAACTAAATAAATAAAAATGGCTCCTTTGAACGAGAATTGTTTAGAGAAAACAAATTCAAAATGCCAAGCACCAATTTTTGCTCCAAACTCCATGGTGTTACTCTCTTCTTCAATCCTTCAAAACCCATTATTTCTCAGACCCCCAATCAAGCAAAATCCAAGTATTTTCATGGGTGAGCTTCATAATTCAATCACTTCAGCAGCTGACAAATGCTTGAGATTCCTCCATTCCTTTGCCTCTCGAAATCCTATTCTCAAAAACATAGTAACTGATTTTAACCAACATATGACCCGGGTTCGTATCTGTCTCTCAATGTAATATTATATTGCTTAAATAATTTGTTTTTACTGGAGTTGTTCTTTTTTTATTTTAGATTCAATGCAGGAGGGAGTACTGCAGGAGGAATATGAACAACTATCTGTCAAATCACAACTTTGCAGCTGTCTTACCTGGTGATTCAGTGGCAGGGCTAGTGGTGGCTAATGGGATCATTAATTTCTTGAATATATACAACACTTTGTTGGTTGTAAGGCTTGTTTTGACCTGGTTTCCTAACTCTCCTCCTGCTATCGTTAGCCCCCTAAGGTACATCCACCCCATCTCTGTAAATTAACTTATTTTTTCTTAATTTTAGACTTAGTGCTTAGAATCCAATTGTTATAACATTCTTAGAATTGCCGAAATTACTTAATTTGAGTTTTGATATGGCTAGAAAATGTCAACTTTGGTGAAAATAGATCGCCTAGTCTAACCTAATATGTTTGATAATGAATCTGCTGCCATGCCAAAATGGATCGATATCATATCACTTTCGGCTTGAGCAACTTTTTGCTTCAGTGATGATGAAAAGCTTGATAATTGCTTGTTTATTTGCTTATTGGAATTTGTTGTGTTAGAATCTATATGCATGCATGTGATTCAGTCTTGATGTTTGAATGCAGCACTTTGTGTGACCCATACTTGAACATATTCCGCGGGATCATTCCACCACTAGGAGGGACACTGGATCTCTCTCCTATACTAGCATTCTTGGTTCTAAATGCCTTTACTAGCACTGCTACTGCACTTCCTGCTGAACTGCCAGAAAATGGAGCTTCTCCAAGAAGTCGCTCATCCCCTACATTGTTCACTCATCTCACTACAGCACAAAAGAAATGGATGAGAAGGCTCAATGGAAACAAGTCAAGGAGCTCCCCTGGTGCCGATTAGGTCATTCCCTTGACAGTCTTCTAGGTATATACGTTGTGTATTTTCGTGAGTTCTGAATACTGGGTGGTGATCTTCCGGCCAGTAATTTGAATGTTCATCAACTGACAGAAATATAGGATAATCTGTTTCTATATCTTAATGTCAGTTATATAATCTTTTCGTCAGCATGGCAGTCTGATTACATACACAGTGGCAATTCCATTCTGAAGTTAATTGAAATCTTTTATCCTGAAGCCTGAAGTTGCCCCATAACCATACGCTTGCACATAACTCCTCCATGAAGCCATCTCACTTCTTCAGGCTCCAGCTGGGCACATTTAAAGCCAAACAGTTAATTTATGTTGTCAATGAAAACTGTGTCACTGGATGGCTAAGCACAACTAACACCACCAACGGTGTATTGATTAATCGACCGCCCTTCTCACCTGGTGATTCTGTGTGGTTTGTCTCGTTCGATTTATTTTGTTGTGCTGAAAGATTTTGCAGTACAATCCAGAAATTTCTTGACATGCTGATAGCATATATATATATATATAAGCAGAAAAACCATAGGATGCTAATAGCATCAGATTCCCACCAATTATGTAGGCAGCAATAGAATCAAATTTAAATCGTGTCCATCTCTATTGCCTTGTTCACATCCATCCAGCCTAACTCCAAAGAATTTCATTAAGAAGCTGTCACCACTATATTTCCTACAGAAGATTATCTTGTAACACCTGGAACTTCTGGAAGGATTCTCCGAGTTAAAAGAGAGTGCTATTTTCTCCTTTCCTGCTTTGGATAGGGACATTCCTTGAGAAAGGCAATGCGAACCAAATTTTACTTTAGCTGCAAATTTAAAGAATATTCCATTTCCACGATCAACATGCAGAGTTCTAAAGTCTGAGTAATCTATGCTCTCTCTAAAGCATCTGTATGCTACGAGTAAACTATATTGTCAGATGATCTCAACCATCTGATATCATTTGATTGATCACTAACCGGCTGTCATGTATTATGGAAAAATAGAATCATGATTGAACATTTTTGGGCCATTAGATATGCATTAAAAATTGGTTTTGGACCAAACTTTACTCTTTATAGAAACAATTAAGAATTAAATTATTCGAAGGCATAATCAATGGGGCAATTTGGTGATACCTGTGCCGACTTTGCTAAGCTTCAGTGGACTAAACATAAAGGAAATTAGGGGGTAGTTTCTCCCCAATTCTGTTTCCTAAATGGAGCCAATAGCTGCATGCAGGACCAGCAGGGTTTCCTCTTGTGAGAAGCTTGTGGCCATAGGCTTGGGCCTTCTAGCTGTGGTTTCACCTCTGTTTATTGATCGGAGACCAGTCAGTGAATCGGAACTTGATGAGGAATCCATCATACTTGCTTCTTGGGTACCTCTTCTGCTCTTGGTGCTGATCTTGGCCACTGCTTTATCGTTGTATCTAGAAAGGAGCTTTACCAGGTTTGATCCTTATTGGATTCACAGAGCTGGTGGCTCTTCTGGTGGTATCATGGTAATACTTGTGATTCTTGCGTTGGTTTTGAAGTGTAGGGCGTCGGATATCATTGAAGAACTGGGAATATTCAATGAAACTGGAGCTTGAGCTGCTTCTGTGACAATTTGACAACTCTCTGATGTGCTTCGGCGACAAAAGTCAGCTTCTCAGTTTATTCAGAGAAAACTTTCACTATTTCCTTCCATAAATTACAGGAGGAAGTTCCTGTGAGTTGTTATCATTTCTTTTCAAAGAGCTAGCTACTTCAACTAGAATTGCATTGTGGGGTCTTAATTTCTACATTTGGAGAAAAGAATAATAATTTTGTTGATTTTTTAAGTAGAAAATATGTTTCTTGCAAGTAGCTTCTTCGTACCTACATGCCTCTTGCCAAAATCCTATTCCTAGCATGAGGCATAGCCTAATTGATGATACCAACTCTTCTCTAGAGGAAAAGGCTAGTTTGAGACTGGAAAGTAGACTAATTTGCTTCTGAATACAACTTATTTTGAGATTACTGAAAAAATAACGCTGTTGAACAAGTTCTGTGGCTTCAAGATGCATAAGTAATACTCTTGCTGGCTGCAATTAATTGGATGCATAGACTCGACCATACTAGATAACATTGGTCACCTTTTTTCAAGACCTAGGCTTTTCTAGGAGAACAGTTAGTTCTAAGCATACCATTTGAACATTACATGCAAAGCTTAATGACAGCGCACCTATAATTACAATGTTAAATATTTTGTCCAGTAGTGATCAGGATTCACGATCTGTATTGCTGCAGCGTTAACAGACTGAACTGATTTGCTACAAAAAAATGTTTGCTGTCATCACATTACCTGAAGCAAAGAAAATAGTGCACTAATAAAGATCTTAATTTTACTCATTCAAGCAGTATATTCTTCCTTTTAATCATATTATATCAACTATTCAATTTTCCTTCTGTCTATACAATTTTCTGATGCATCATGCCATCTTGCATCAGTATCAACAAATAAAACGACATAAATAAGGGGAAGCCCAAGTGAGGTCCGGTGTTAAATACACTCGGGGAATTTTTTAGTTGACAATCAAGGTGTGATAAATGCTTTGGTTTTCAGTGTTCCATGGGCCAAGAAAAAGCTGGTTACTGAAGAAGAAACAGGGTGGTTTTTGATGTACAGCAGGGATGCAAGTAGAAAAGTCAAGCATCCAGGTGGTATATAATATGTTGTTGATCAGCAAAAGCTTGTCAGTGGAGAATATCGCAAAGGATTTTCTTGAGGTTCAAGCGCACCAAGATGCTCCAACACTGGTCCAGTTTTACATCCAATGATTCGCACCATGGGGTTTGAGTGGCCATTTAGAAATGCTTCTGTAATCTGCACAGAATGCAACAAAACATCACTTACTGTACTACCATGCATTCTAACTTGTATTGCTACCGTGCTTCAGCACCAGCTGAGATGTAAAAGAAAAGGATCCAAATTTCAAAAGCTGGAAATGATGTTATGCAAGAGCTTATTATGCTCACAGGAAATACCATGTGCCTGAAATGATGAAAAAAACAGCAATTCAAGTCTGATTCTCAATGTAACCAAGAAACAAAGATCATAAAGTATGCCTCAGAAACTAAACAGCGCCAATCAATAATTTGTATTGCACTTGGGCATCTTTGAATTACAATCCAGTCCCATAGCCTACCCCTTGAGTCCACAACCCTTGCATCATTCCCATCATGTATTTTGCGATTGGTTAATTTTATTGTCTGTAGACTCTGTACTAGTCAAGGAGAGGCTGGCCACATGGATGGCTAACTAAATGTACAAGAAATGCCATGATAAAAATGCTTTTCTAAATATTCATCAATGTTTATCCAGATAAATAACATGTAAAACTGGAGAGCATGGAAAGCACAATTTGTGGCAAGCATCAGCACATAATGGGCCGGACATTAGAAAAACTAAGATTGTTTCAGATCACTGCCAAATTTTCCTTCAATCACATATTTTGGCAGAACAATAAATTCACACATAATTCTCCCTCTCCCTCTCTCTCTCACACACACACATAGAAGAACACACAACCACATGCATGCACACATGAAAAAGTGTGTGCCGCACACCCTTCATATTTACAGAGATTGCAAATGAATATACAAAGAAGAGATTGGGTGCATAACTTCCCAAAACCAGCAAGTTGCAGTAACATCTACGCACAGATGAAATAAAAGGCTTAAAATGAAACTGGGTTGGTAGTGGGTATACCTGCGTGCATCCAAATAACTTGAGCAGCTTCAGTGATAAGCAGCTATCAACAATCATTCCTAGTGCCTCATCTGTTAATCTGCGGCACCATGATAAGTCCAAACTCACCAAATTTCTTGAACATTTGGCAATTGATAAGGCAGTGTTGTGAGCAACCTGTTACAAATTATTCAGATGTAAAGTTGAAGATAGGCCAGGCTCCTCTTTTTGGATTCAAAATTATATGAATAGAAATCCTGATCTGAAGATTCTTGATGTTACATAAATGCTTTTAATTAAGCTCCTACACAGAAGTAAGTTAACTAAAAAGGAATTTTAATTTTTGTAGGAAGTTTTTCTACCTTGAAGTTGGAAGTTCTCTCATCTTTTTCCCCTACTGGGATTTGGATTTTCCTAACCATATCAGGATTTTCAGGCCTATAAATAGGCCCTGTTATAAGAACAAAAAACGGAATTTAGTAAAAAAAATTCTTTTCAAGCTTGCAACTTTTCTGTGGGAGATATTCGATTAAAGAATCTGTTCTGGGTTCATAGTTGTAGAATGCCCTAGTGCGACTCTTAATCGTAAATCTTGAAATTCATCAAATCAGCCCATAAGAACCATCAGCATGCCTTGCTCACAGACCCTGTACAGCTTATTTTCAACCAAAAACAGCCCCCTTTTGACACAAACTAAACTTCATTCAAAAACCTAATTTCTCTTAATGCAAATCTGTAAGAATTTCAAGCATTAACTGTCTTATATTGGTTGCAGAATAATCCTAATTTTCTAATGACTGTCCTAAATCAATAATAGCAGAAGTTAATCCCCCAAGAAATATAGATTACATAAGAAAAGCTTTTCTGGATCCAACTCTTAGCTCAATGCACTCAATGTCATTCATTGGTGCTTACTTTGCACTCATATAACAAATATAAAGATAAGTCAAACCCCCCTAAACCATTGGTCAAAGTAGAATTAGTCTCTAAACAAATCATTCAGAGCTCAAAGTCCTTGAACAACATTAAAGACCTAAATAGTTCCTTCTGTTAGTTAAACTTAGGTTTTCATTGAATTAATGTTAACTCAAGCATGTGAGATGCACAAGATATTGTATTTCAGTCTCTAAATTGGATCAAATCTGAAAAAGGGAAGGAAAATAAATTTTAAAAAAAGTGGATTTTTTTTTCCTTTTTTCAATTTTCCTTTTCTTTATTTTTTTCATTATTTCTAATTTGATCTAATTTTAAAAGTCGAGGTATAAGAACCACATGCATCTCGCATGCTTGAGTTAACAATAATGGATGAAAATCTAGATTTAACTAACATAAGGATCTAATTAGCTCTTCAATTTTGTTTAGGGACTTTGAGTGCCTAATAATTTGTTTAGGGACTAATCCTAGTTTGATCAATAGTTCCAGAGGGCACCTTTTACCCCAAATGTAATAGCAAGCATGAGAAAACATCTTCAACATTATGAAGCTTAAACCATTAGGTTGAGCTTGCAAGTACAGTCAAAATCAAAAGACAGAATGAAAACATAGTGAAAAACTAGAAAGCACACAAAGTATGAAGTAACCATGAGATACCATTGCAAGACAACTTATCCATGCTTCTGGGAGAAAAGACAAATTACAAATGCCACACGAGAAATCTGGTAAGGCATAATGATGTCTCACCCTATGGATATTGTTAACTGAAAGCGCATCCAGAGACTGTCCAGAAACTTCCAAGAAGGCAGCAATAGCTTCATCACTGTCATGTGTAGAACTTCCTACTGTTAGATTACATAAACTTATAAACATGTCTCTTAAGCACAACTGGCAAAGTAAACTACAAAATCACTATGGAATGAAGTCACAGAGAAAATTTTCCTTTTAATTTTCAGTTTTCTACAATAGACCTTCAATTAGCATTAGTTCATATTGATTCCATTCAACAGGATTAGCTCATATCTGAAAACTTTGGATTTGTCCTACAGTGTTTTCATGTTACCTTGTATCCTACAGAATTGAATGCATACGCAACCAAACATAGACTCTCCTGTTTGTTTATTATAAGGACCTAACTCAGTTTCCCCCTCGTTGGCGACTGTACTGAAACTTAGGTCCTCAAATGGCTAAATCCAAGGTTACAAAATTAACTTGAGATATAAACTACGTGATAGGTATTTCTGAACTAAGCAAAACAATTACTGATTGTGACATCCTATAACTCTCATGTCATTTGTCATTATGATGAAAACAAGTATGATCCCCAACTAGTTTGGGATTGAGGCTTAGTTGTTGTATGAAAGAAAATAATGATAAATTGATTATTAAAAAACTATGTTGCAGACACCTCAAAATATTAGAACTAGCATTAGTAAAAAAAGCTACCAATATTAACCATGCAAATGAGGCACAAAATCATACTCAATTAACAAACATGCAAATGAAATTGGGAACTGATGCAGGATTGCAGATACAAAACCTGAAATCATTTCGGTGAAGTTTGAGTCTCCTAATTGATTGGCAACCATTGGCTAGGTGTTTTAATGCAGAGTCTGTCAAGTTATGCAAGTAAGAAAGATCCAGAGCACATAAGTTGGGACAATTTTTGCCTACAATTCGAAGTGATATATCAGTCAGTTGCCTGCATCCAGTCAAAAGCACACTTGTCAATAAAAAAATTACAGAAGCTGGTGGGAAGCTCCTATCTATCTGTGAAAGTAAGATACAGTCAAAAGTAAGGGAGGCGTACACGCAATTAGCGAATCCAAGCTCTTTCATGTTTATGCCACGTGCTTTGACCAGTCCAATGACAAAATTGTCACAAACAGTCTCGATGCCTGCTACTGACAACACTTCTAGGCACTTGAGTTTCTTCAGTGCAGGTAAAATAATTGTCGCATCTATATTCTGACAATCATCTATATACAGCTCCCTCAAAGTAGATTCAAAACAGCTAACAAAATCACTGATGCCTTGAGATGTGAGAAGGGAGCACTGGCTCAGATTTATAGACTGTAATGCAGGTGCAGACACAGCCAACTGAGTTAGTCCAATATCTGACAAACGATGTGCACCCTTCAAAGATATGGTAGCTAAGGAAGGAAGTCTATGTGATGACCTGGCTAAGGTGCCATTTAATATATAATCAGGCATGCATCGTCCACAAAGGTCAAGTTGTAGCACCTGCCACCAGATTTCAAGCAATATAACAATTAATAGTTGATGTTTAATAAATGGCAGACTCAATCAAATATTATGATACTTTTCAAGAAATGTAGTTTCAAATGGTTGTCATGAATAGAAGTAAGCGCACAAAATTCATAAAAAGCTCCTGCAAGATAGTAAAGTTTATAGTAAAACTCAAATAAGAATGGCATGAAGATACCTACAACCAGTCTTCCAATAAGGATGAGGTGATTCTACAATACCATACATGAATAAAAGAAATTGAACCTGTAAAGTTACTCACAGTCAGGTCCTTTGTGTCACAAACACTAAATATTTTGGAAAACTCCTCTTCTGTCAACCGCGAAATATTCCTCAGACGAATTTCGGTTGGAGATCCCCTTGCAAGAAGTTCAACAAAGTGAGCATCCACTACTCCACAATCACTAACCAACTGACTAAGTCTATGCCGTAATTTATCTGGAACATGTTCAAGCGACACAATAGCATCAGCGTTTTTTGCAAGAGCATTCAAACTGAGGTCCAGAAGTGTAGGAACATCGCGTTTCAGAGCATCGCAATCTTTAGCTTTTGCAGGAACCCATTTGAAGAGCGACTCAGAGAAACCAGTTAATGACCCTTTTCGAACAGTTTGCCGCATTTTGATTGCTTCCAGTGCCAATGAAAATGGACTTTGAGAATCATCCAAGTCCAGTTCCATTTCCAAATCAACTTCTCTCAATTTAACTTTCTTTTCTTTATGCTGCTTCATCTGCTCTTGAGGACCTAAATGTGCAAATCGTGGAGCAACATTCCTGGCAATTTCACGCTGCATCAACTTCTGTTCCTTTCTTCTTGATTGTCTCTTCCTTACACTTGACAAAGCTATCTCCTTTCTTTGTTCAAAAACGATGTCCTTTCTTGGAACATCATAATTCTCCACCTGGGTATTTCTCTCTACACTATCAGGAAAGAAATTGTGCATCACAGGTCCTGAACTCAATAACCCTGCTTCAAATGGCCATGTATCCATTTTCCCTTCAACTGGGTCTTTCTCAAATCCCCACAAATCAAGATTAAGATCAAAATCAAGATTCACTTGACTACCACCACAGTCAACTTTAGCCTTCCCCTTCTCTTCAATTGTGTACCTCAATCTCTTACTACTAGTAAAATCATCCGTTTCAACAACGGAGTCTCTTTCCCTCATCCTAAAATCGCTATCTCTACCAAAATCATGACCCAGATGGTCATTTTCAGCTTCTTTCTCTTCCCCTAAAAAATCTTGAAACCCTAAACCAGTTGAAAACTCCTCCTGTATAGATAAATTTAAATCAAGACCCCATTTTTCCTTCTCTTTTTTTTCCCCTGAATCCATCTTTGAAGATGGTTTCACTTCTTTTTCTCTATAATAATAAATAAGCTAAAATTTGAGTTGAGACTCCATAGGTTTCACGGCAAAAGAGGGTTTCTTTTATCTTTGAGAAACCCTCGTTTTGGTCACCAAACACTACTGAAAGAAACCCACCAAGAATCTAACTAGCTTTTTCCAAAATAAAAAGGTCTTCCCTTTTTGAACCCGCAACCCTTTTCTTCCCTTCATTTCTCGGCTATTTCCTTGCCTTGTTGCCTTGTATAGTTCCCGCTTAAAGGTAACCAAAATTTCTTTGGTCCTTGTGCACTGCCATGTGTTTAAATATTTTTCCAACTATGATCGGTTTTTTTTTCTTTCCAAACTTAACAGTAAAATTGGTATACAAAATTTTAAATGCATTCTAAGAAAAGCCAAAAAAAACAATTTTAATATAGAAAATATGGGATTTTTCTTCTTCTGGGATTTCGTGCAATTTGACGCCTAAAACCAAAGTTACAATCTAGTTTTTATATTAAAAAAAATAAAACGATCATATTTTAATAAAAAAATCAATAATTTAAAGGTTTAATTTTGATCTTTTACTCTGAATTAACCATCAAACTTTATCATTTCTTTTTTTTTTAATTTTAGATTCAAATTAATTGAATCTCAAATCAACCAAGCCGGCTAATCTAAGTTTTATAACTAGCCTAAAACACATTATTTTAATTCGGTTCAATAAGTTAGGTATGTCATTCATTTCGCGTTGAAACTTGAGATTACATAAAAAAAAATTAAAAATTAAAAAAAATCCGTGCCATAGACCGAAGAGTTGGCAGAGTTTGGGCTACGTGCCTGCTCATGTACACCGTAGTTTTCAACCAATTTCTTAGAACCAAGGGGAGTTGTACATAAAAATAAAAATGAGCTGATTGATCATATATTTTTATATATTCGGCATATTCTCTTATACACCTTTCTATATTTATATTTTCTATTATAAAAATTATTTTTTTTCTCGTTTTGTCTTTTAGTATTTATTCAATTATAAATTGAATTCTTTTCTTCAGCTTGTTTTCCATATAATTTTTTGTTATTCTTAAAAATAACTCAGTTATCTTGATTTTTTTGTTTATTGCTCTTTGTTGGGTTTTTTGTCTCATTCTTGAAATTTATATTTTTCACTACCCCTTCCTTCAATATTTGAGATGAATTTTCTAAACAATTTACTAGGTTAGAATTCCTTTTCTATTTCATTTTATTTTATTTTATTTTTTAAATTTAGTTCTTATTCTTTGATTTTTATTTGTTTTATTCAAGGTAATTTTTTTACATATTTTTTTCTTTCTATGATTTTCCACTGGTTTTAAAAATAACTTGGGTTTTCTTGTGTTTTTTTAACCGTTGCTCCTTGTTGGGTTTATTTTGACTAATTAATATTAAATTAGTTAGGAATT
>Ga0325414_1007648_pt1 | contig 11441 bp, 5 predicted proteins | sample PopdelMetagenome_8_FD_206183 | JGI IMG/M metagenome (GOLD analysis project Ga0325414, IMG submission 206183) | Populus deltoides microbial communities from Bellville, Georgia, United States - Leaf-PdKOR-R3 | ecosystem: Host-associated > Plants > Phyllosphere > Phylloplane/Leaf | place: USA...
ATTTATATATATTTATATCATAGCCCAGGACAGAAAAAATTCCTCGCTCCGCCCTTGCCTCCACGCTTAGCATCATTTCTAAGTAGGTTTTCTCTTTATTTATAATTCGAATCCAACAACAACAATGCTATATATATATATATATATATATATATATATATATATATATATATATATGTTGTGAATAAACAAATCTGGATTTAACCTATTTAAGACCTCCTAAAGAGAATTTTTGTACTTTAGCATGTAAAAAAAGATGACATAATATAGCACCAAAAATATTTAGGAAAGTAGTATAGACTCGAGAGTCACAAAAATAACACAGTTTAGAGAGTTATAAATAACATATGTGACTCATGAGAAGTCGTTGATGTCATCTGCGACTCTCTTCAATGCTAAAAATAGATTGTCATAATTTACAATAGAGAGAGATGAGAAGGGGAGAGAGAGAGGGAGAGAGAGAGAGATAAAAAAACAAGGAAAGAAAAAAAGATCTGCAGACACATCGAAACTCCGATAACAACACCACTGATATCGTTAGAAAGATATCGACAAGACAAATCTAATGACACCAAAGAAGGTCATGAATGATGATTGGAGTAGGCCACATGAGCCGTCTAAATGTGTCAAGGCTCATTTTCCTTTCAACGGTTCGTGTGGCACACTCTGTCACCATTGGTGATCTTCCTTAATGTCATTAGATTCGTCAAGATCTTTTCAACGGTACTTATAGGGTCGTCATTGGAGCTTCGATGTGCCATCGAGACCTTTTATTGTTTTTTTGGTTTTTTTTTCTCTCCTCTATTTTCACAAATTACAAAGAAAGTGAAAAAATAAAGAAACAAAAAACAAAATCTTGGAGGCGCACTAAGGCTCTAATAATAACACCACTAATAAAGATATCGACGAGACGAATCTAATAATTAACATCAAGGAAGGTCACCAATAGTGATCAAAGAGTGTCATATGAGCCGTCCGAAGACAAATGAGCTCTGACACATTTGAACGGCTCGTGTGGCCCACGTTGATGACCTTTTTAATGTCGTTGGATTCATTTCGTCAATATCTTTCTAATGATATTGGTTGTGTTGTAATTAGAGTTTTGGTGAATCTACGAAGTTTTTTTCTTTCATTGTTTTTCTCTATCTACTCTCTTTTTATTATAAATTGTGTCATCTTAGAATTTGAGAAAGTCAAGGATGACACTTGCGAGTAGCAGTGTCATTTATGATTTTTTAAATGATGTTATTTTTCTAAATATTTTTTGTACCATGTTGTTTTATCCATTTTCCACCATGTTGTTTTGCCTTTCTTTTCACTGTTATTATCAAATTGGAAGTTTCTTTTGTCTTGTATTCCTTTCTTCCCTCTAGTTTATAAAATCCATTTCTGTTGGTTATTCATGGTAGGCACACTTCTTTTGCTTGGTGAGATTAAGTGGTTATTACTTTCCTAGCCGGAGGCGGATCGAATCGGGGTTTACTTTGGGAATCCAATCAAATTATGTTTGTATTTTATAGAAGCAAAAAAGAAGGTGGAATATTAGCTAGGTTCCTTAAGAAAGTCCTCAAAAGGTCTGACAGTCATACAAGATTCAAAAGCCTTAAGTTTGGAAATAGCAGTCAGACTCAACTGTCTTAGGCCCGTCTCCTATGCCAGATCCAGGTTACTTAGGTCTGGCGCTAATAATAATAATAATAATATTATTATTATTATTATTATTAATATTAAATTTATCTTACCCAAATTCTTATAGTTTTTAATCCCTTCAAATCAAATTTATGGTTTTTCTTTAATAGTAATAATATTTGTTTTTTAAATTTATTAATAATGATGACGACAGTGACGATAATAATCATAATAATATTAACAATAATAATAATTTTTAATTTTACCCTTCAAATTAAATCTATGGGTTTTTTTTCAATAGTAATAATATTTTTTTTCTAAATTTATTAATATTAATTAAAATAATAATATTTATAATACTAAGAATATTATTAAACATGCATGATCCAAGTTCTTATAGTTTTTAATTTTACCCTTCAAATAAAATCTATGGTTTTTCTTCAATAGTAATAATATTTTTTTTTAAATTTAATAATAATAATAATAATAATACCCTTCAAATCAAATCTATGATTTTTCTTCAATAGTGATAATATTTTTTAAATAATTTAATAATAATAATATAACAACAACAACAACAACAATAAGACTCATGTTCATTGGGTATAACATCACCTTCTAGACCTAAGTAACCTGGGCCTGACACCCCTGCTAGACCAAAGCTCCTGGGGTTTGGCCATGTCACACCCAGGTTCCTGGGGTCTTGTCAAGCCAGACCCAAGTTTCTTGGATATGACATTACCTTCTAGACCCAAGTTAATTGGGTCTGGCACACCTGAGAAAACCAAGTTACTCGAGTCTGGAAGGTAATGCCTATACCCAAAAAATTTAGGTTGCCCCTGCCAGACCCAAATTACTTAGGTCTATGATGTGGGCCATCCCAGAAACACAGCAAGAACATATTACATGTTCCAAATGGTCCAAGATAAAGGCATTGAAAGAGACATTGAATGCACTATTGTAGAAGTTAAATCGATAATATAATATGATTCTCGTCACGAGAGGATGATTCTATTGTAGAAGTTAAAAGTTTTTACTTGATGGTTGAATCATGGAAATCCATTACTAAAAGCAACATAAAGGAGATAGTTTTTAATTTTACCCTTCAAATCAAATCTATAATTTCTCCCTAATTGTAATAATACTTTTTAAAAAATTTAATAATAATAACAACAACAATATGTGATACTAAACTCAGGCATGCGGGTCTGCTGATCCAGGCGCGTGGGTTTGCTAGCCCCGACACCTAGGGTTTGGCAGGTGTGCTTGACCCTAGTGCCAGGTGTATGGTAGCTATATTATTCCCTAGTGTCAGATACTAAAATATCAAAATGAATCATTTTTTTCCTACCTATTTTTCAATACAAAATATATTCAATAGAAAAAAAATATCACCTCTACCTACGTATCTAGTAAAAAAAAACTTTTAGCAAGAATATTGACCATATAATTATGTTATTCCAGTACACAATAACATGGATATTGTTGAACAATATAAAAAAATAAACAAAAAAAACTTTGTACCATCTAGTTTTTGACTAGTTACATGACCCGTAGCAATGCCGCGAGTCAATGGTTTTTGCATAAAAAATATCAACAAAAATTAAGATCTAAAAGTATTAGATTTTTTTGCAAAGCTATACCCAAGAGTCTTGGGTGTGGCTACAACGCCTGACCCAAGAGTAATATTTATAATATTAATAATAACATTAAATTTGCATGACTCAAGTTTAAGTGGGTCTGACTGCAATACCAGACCAAATAGTCTTGGATGTGGGTCTGGTTGCAAGGTTGTGTCATAAAAGTGTATTAATTAGATAGATTAATTAAAAAGAAAAAAAACAAAGAAAGAAAAACCAAAAGGAAGAAAAAAATTAATGAAGAAAAAGACAAAAAAAATCTGAATTAACTGGGTTAATCTTTCAAACCAGGTTAACTCGTCAAACTTTGGATTCATGTAGTGAAAGTTTGATAACTAAATAGAAAAAAAATTGACAGGTTAACACAAAATTAATTGGGCTAACCCGTCAACCCAGGTTACCCGTCAAACCCGGGATCCGTGTCATGAAAGTTTGATAACTAAATTAAACAAAAAAATTAATTAAAAAGGAAAAAAAACAAAAAGACATTAGCCTTTTCACTGTGGACTCAGTATGCAGTCTACAGTTAAAGATATAAAAACAACAAAAAAGCAAAAAGAAAAAAAACTAAAAGCATCAATCGATAACTAAATAGAAAAAAATTTAATATTGATGAACTAAATTAAATAAAAAAATATTAAATAAAAAAACAATAAAAGAAAAAAAATTATAAGAAGAAAAAAAACTAATGAAGAAAAAGAAAAAAAATCTAAATTAACTGGATTAACCTGTCAAACCTGAGATCCGTATCATGAAAGTCCGATAACTAAATAGAAAAAAAATTTAATATCAACGAACTAAATAAAAAAATTAATTAAAAAGAAAAAAGGCATAAAAAACAAAAAAAAAAAAACTAAAGGCTTCAGCCTTTTCACTATGGACTGTATATAATATTAAAAGATAAAATTGGAAGAACAAAACTAATGAGGAAAAAGAAAAAAAAATCTGAATCAACCGGGTTAACCCGTCAAATTAGGTTAACTTGTCAAACCTGGAATTCGTATAATGAAAGTGTGATAACTAAATAGAAAAAAGATTTATTATTAATGAAATAAATTAAAAAAATATTAATTAAAAAGGAAAAAGCAAAGAGAAAAAAAAAAACCTACAGGAAGAAAAAAAACTAATCAAGAAAAAGAAATAAAATCTAAATAAACTGGGTTAACCCGTCAAACCTGGGATCCATGTCATGAAAGTCTGATAATTAAATAGAAAAAATTTAATATTAAGAAACTAAATTAAAAAAATAATTAAAAAAAAGACAAAAAAAAACTAAAGGCATCAGCTTTTTCACTGTAGACTGTACTGTGCAATCCACAGTAAAAGGCTTAAAAAGGAAAAGAGAGAAAAAAAAAAACAAAGGCACGCGCCACAGGTTAAATTTTTTTTCTTGCATAAAAAATATAAAAAAAATGCTAAAATCTAAGAGTGTTAGGTCTTTCTGCAAAGATATGCCCAAAAACCTTTAGTTTAGTTACAACGCTTGATCTAGGAGTAATATTTATAATATTAATAATAATATTAAACTTACATGACTCAAGTTTAAGTGAGTATGGCTGCAACACTAGACCCAAGAGCCTTGAATGTGAGTCTGGCTGCAAGGTCGTGTCATAAAAGTGTGATAATTAAATAGATTAATTAAAAAAAAGAAAAAAACCAACATGAAGAAAAAAAACTAATAAAGAAAAAGAAAAGAATCTGAATTAACTGGGTTAAACCTTCAAATCAGGTTAACCCGTCAAATTTGGGATTCGCGTCATGAAAGTTTGATAACTAAATATAAAAACAAATTGATGGGTTAACCTGTCAAGCTCGGGATACGTGTCATGAAAGTCTGATAATTAAATAGAAAGAAATTTAACATTAAAAAACTAAATTAAACAAAAAAATTAATTAAAAAGAAATAAAGCAAAAAAAAATTCCGAGTTAACTCGTCAAACTTTTAAAAAAGCAAAAAAAAACATTCCAGGTTAACTCGTCAAATCAGGTTAACCCGTCAAACTCGGGATCCGTGTCATGAAAGTTTGATAACTACAAAAAATTAACATTAACAAACTAAATTAAAAAAAAATTCATTAAAAAAACACAAAGAAAAAAAGCAAAAAAAAAACCCATAAAGGCATAAAAAGCAAAACAAAAAACAAAAAAAAAAAACAACTTAGCGTTTCACGTGGACTGCACTGTGAAACACCAAAGAGTTTTAGTATATGTTGTTAATTAAAAAGAAAAAAAGCAAAAAAAATTCGAGTTAACTCGTTAAATCAGGTTAACCCGTCAAACCCGAGATCCATATCATGAAAATCTGATAAATAAATAAAAAAATTAACATTAACAAACTAAATTAAAAAAAATCATTAAAATAATATAAAGAAAAAAAAACCTATAAAAATATAAAAAAATAAAACAAAAAAATAAAAAAAACAATTCAATATTTCACTATAAACATACATTATAAAATACTGATCGGTTTTAGTTTATTGATAATATAATCTCACCTTAACCGTGTCCTTTTCCCCTCCCTACCAGGAGTCGCGGTGTGCTATTACGATCTTGTCCTTCGTTTATTTTTGTAGATATAATTTGTCATGGGGTCTCTTCGATTTTCCACTGTTCTAGTTCATTAATTGCACACAGAAGTGGCAGCTTTGGCTGTTTCTTCTCCCACTCACGCTTCATCCCCGTCATAATTTCTTATTCTTTAAACTATTTTCAAACATAGCTTATGTTCAAAATCCATTTGTTTCGGGCAAAACAATGGCTATCTTTTTTGAAGATTCCCTGGTGTTATCCATTTTTTTGTGTTATTTGCTCCTTTGTTTTGTTTTTTTTATGGGATTTTTCAGCTTTCCATGTGGAACTGATTCTAGAGATAAGTGTTCCTTATCCCCTGAAAATTGAAAAGGGATGATTCTCCCTTCTTCTCTGTACCTTTTCTCTTCAAAATGGCAATTCCACTTGTACTGCTCGCAGCCCCCACCCATATTCAAAGCAAATACTCCTCCAACTTTTCTGATTGAAGGACAGATTCTATGTGCTTGAAGAGGAAATGAAGTTGCCAAGGTACCATCTTTTTTATGTTTATATGCCACATTGGCTAACATTTTGAATTTATATGTAGATGGGTTTTCAGAGTTATTTACAAGGACAACTTTGATTTTATGTTGGGTTAGTTATTTTTTATTTTAAATAAGATTTTAGTAATTTTGCTAAATTTTATTAGTAGATAAAAAGAGAAGAAAGATTGTTGCTTTTTGTTGATTAGAGTGGCCAGAAAGTGGAGTTTGCGCTTAAAACGGTAAATGACTGGTTCAAATAAAGTGAAGCGAACAGTCGTTATGCAGTTGAGGAGGAGGTAGAACAAGAAAATGAAAAGGAGGTAAAAGGGGTAGCCATTGATGTTATATAAATGTAGTGTCTTTTTGGATTAAAGGATTTTTTTTTTTAATGTGGGTATCTAGTTAGTTTATATGTCTATTGATTAATTTTATGGGTCTTGAATTAATAACAATATAAATCTTTAGTGGTCCTGGTATTTGTGGGACTCAAACTGATAATTTTTAAAGAATAAGCTTAAAACATGACTAAACGAGCTATACTTTTCAAGATTGGTCTAAAAGATCTTGCTCTACTACCAAGAAAACAAAACAATAGAAGAATTTGGAGAATTTAATGGCTTTTGAATACCATTCATCCCTTTATATATTGATATTCATGTATAGATTAACAAAACTAGGTGTGTTAAACACTATATATATATTCAGCAAATATAATTCAAATTCAAGATAAATTAATTATAAATTATGCATATAAATATAATGTCAAATAAATATAATTTTAAAATGTAAAATATTTCTAAATAGTCAAAATTAAATAGATCTTTAATTTAAAGTAATTCAACTTAAACAAAATATCAAAATATTAAGAAATTAAAATGTTTTAATATAAATATTTTAAATATAAAGTTAGGTCAATGTTATCATGACTAATGGGATCTAAAGCATTCCTTATTTTGCTTAAATTCCTACAAAGTATAAACTTGAAAAAAAACAACATGAATATAAACTATATATATTATATAGTGATAAATCTAATTTTAAAAAATTAGTATCATTATTAATGAAAATAGTAATGAAAAAAAGCTTTTTATACTTGAGTGGTTTAATTAATTAAATTGAACCAAGTTCAATTTGATTCAATGGTTTTTCAAGACCAAAATGGAACATGTGGAATGAAACCGGAACATTTCAACCGAAATTTAGCCAAAAAATCCAGAACGAACCGAGATTTGAAATGAGATGAAAATTGTTCTGTTTTGTTTTGTTTTTTGAATTGGTATTAAATGTTTCAGCCTTTTCGGATGAAATGAAACGGCAAACTTGATATATATATGTGTGTGTGCGCGCGCGCGCGCGCCATCAAATGTTTTTTTAAAGGAAACCGATTGATTATTCCTTTTTCAATCTTATTAAAATATCAATCTAAATTTGAGTTTCATCATATGGAAGAATTGTGTTGTTGCCAATACTAGCTTCACAATTGCAATCATTTTGCTATGAGCCTAAACAAATCAGGAAAAAAACCAAGTGATATTGGTGAGGAAAACCAGCTTGCAATTGTTTGTACTTGGTTTAAAGTCAGATTCTAAATTGCTATCAAAATCCTACCTCACCCCACTAGCAACTCAATTATAAGATCAAAGCTCTCGGTTAGTTAATTCTTTTTTTATTGTCGTACGGGACATGTTGGCGAGCAGATAGAATTAATAAGGATGAAATATAAAAAAATCGTTATCTAGTTTTTTAGTAACTAGAAAACTCTAATTAGTCTTTCAAAGATTATTGAGTAAGAGTTGGTTTTGCCAAATGAACATGAAAATCATTCTAAGACATCCTATCTAAGGTAAATCACTTCGTGTTTTTTTTTTTATGATAAAGGTGTTTATTATGCCTATATGTTAAATGTTTGTCTAAATTGGTATATGTGCACTTTTTATGAAAGATAAAAACTACTAGGACTTAAGTAGTGATTTGGAATCCAAGTTTGCCAATAAAACTTAATCCTCACTTTTAAAATGCTTATGCAGACTCTAAAGATGGTAATGGTTAATAAGGATTCAAACCTATTTTTTTATTATATTCAAAATGGGGTCAAAGGCCACCACACATTTTTGATGAGTCTTTGATGGATCACATTGACTTAACACGAGTCTACTCATATTGATAGAGAGTGATGTATCTTGAAACCAAAAAGTTCCTAAACAAACATTCGCACACATTGAAAAATTTAATTCAAGATAAATTAATTATAAATTATGCAATACAAATATAATGTCAAACAAATATAATTTCAAAATTTAAAATATTTCTAAATAGTTAAGATTAAATAGATCTTTAACTTAAAGTAATTCAACTTAAACAAAATATCAAAATATTATGAAATTAAAATGTTTTAACACAAGTATTTTAAATATAAAGTTAGGTCAATGTTATCAAGGCTAATGAAAAACAATTGAATAATATTTACAAATAGATAGATTTTTTAAAAATTATTTACATGGTGTATTTTGAAAATAAAGTCATACTGACCATTTATAATATCCTTCAACTTATGAGAATCATGTCTCGTTTAATCACCACATCCTATTTAAAGATCATAGCATTCCTAGATTGATGTAAATAGCAAAAATAATTTTTTTTATTTTTGTTTAATATGAAAATAAAGATAGGATCCATTTAAGAATTATATCATCTTTGGGTTGATTTATTGGTTAAAAAAATGAAAACAAACTTTTTATTTTTTATATGAAAATAACAAAGTCTCAACTTCTAGAGCACATGACTCGTTTAAGCATTATATTATCTGCATATTGAATATTTGATAAGAAAAGAAAATCAATATATAACTACATAAAAAAGAAAAAAAATTCATATTGTTTATTTAGTGAAATAAATGTACAAATTCCACAACAAGAAAACATACACATCCACACATGACATTCTACACCGATGCATGTCAAACAATTACACCTTGGATAATCCTGTTACAACTTGTCCTCCCAACTCCATCGTGAGAAATTGATTCTAACCTTGTCACTTCTCAAAAAATAAATATCCAACTGTTATATATCTTCAAGGTTGCCCTATAATAGATCTCAAAACTTCAAATATTTATCATAATATAAAAAAATATTCAAGAAAAGAAAAAATTTGTTCAGGATTCAAAAACGACTTTTGAGAGCTGCTTGATTCGATAGGAAGATATTGGAACTAGGACTGGACATCGGTGGCAAGTGCGTCTCACATGTTGGCACACTAATGTGTGTTATAGATAGGGGCACACATGTCTCACGTGCCGTTCTAAAACCTATAAAAAGAACATAAACAATCTAATTTGAAGGCTAGAATTTATGTTGATTTGGAGGTTGATTGACTAATAAGAAAAAAGGTTGTTCCAACATGTTGTTTGGCTATGGGTTGTGTGGTTGTTGTTGGGTTGATCGAGAAAATGATGGTTTTTGGTCTATAATGTGGAGGGGCTGTTGTTGTTAAGGTATATGGTGATCCGTTGGTGTTACTAAGAGAGAGGGATTGTTCTGTGGTGGAGAAAAAGCAAGGTTAGAGTTGTTCTGATGAAGAGATTCTATGTATTGATTGGTAGCAATAGATTTTTGGCTTTGGATAGAGATTAAAGAGATCGATTCAAAGATAAGAGGTTAGTGGTTTGATCGACGATGATGAGGCTATTGTTTGGTAGACTAAGCTTGTAAGAGTGAGAGAAGGTTGTTATGTGGTTGGCTTGTTCGGTAGGAGTAGTGATGTTTGTTTGGAATAAGAAAAAGATATGTTGTTTTGTCATTAGATTCTAACTAGGAAAGGGATAAAAACAGGAGATTTGCTAGGTTTAGTTTTGATATGGGAGAGTTTGTTTTCTACTCTATTTTTTTTTTAAGCGAGAGTGAGTTTTTTTTTTTTCAGAAGAAGAGTTTTTTTTCTAACCTATTATCTAAGGTGTGTTTAATGTTTCTATCTCTTTTCCCTATGATTCATTTTATAGTATCGAGGATCCTATCAATTTTGAAAACTAAAACTAAAAATATTGAATTATTTTTATATTCTCCCATTCTTGAAAGAGGATTTTATGTACACCCTTGAGAAGAAACATGTAAAATTAATGAAGGGACTACAATGATAAATAAGTACAAGGAATAATCAATTATGATGAAAAATGGAAGAAATTAAAATAAAATGTTTAGGTATGGGCTTTTTAAAAATAATTTATGAAAAAATAGCTAAAAAATACAAAATACAAAACATAGATAAAAAAAAATGGAAAAACATTGTTGTGACATAAAATTTAATGGAATTTGAATTCATCTATTTTAAGTTTGGTATAACCAGCATTAGAACCTAAAAAATATTACCCGTGTAAAATAAAAAGTTTAAAGGGACATAATAGAAATTTTTAACATTGTTCCCTATAAATACATTATATTCCATAAGTACAATATTAACATGTTGCTATTTTTAAACAATTTTCTCTAACACCCATATAAACTGATTTATTGAATAATTTCTTGAAGGTAATATCATCAATTTTTACTATCCTAAAATTAACATCTGACTAAATCTTTATTCTTTCAATTACAATATGAGTAATTTGTCACGTGATTTAAAACACATGTAAGTAGTACTTAATAATTCTTAACTCCTATAATACTTAATTTTATTATATTTTTCTCTTTAACTGTTAATGGTTGTAATCATATGCTAGATTTATAAAATGGGAGGCGATGCTAGTGGTAGTTTGAATTTACTATGTTTGGATTCTGAAAGAAAGGTCAAATATTATAACATGTATTTCATTAATGGATATGTCTTTCGTATTAAAGATTATGGTCAAAATAGAAAGATATGTAACAATGAAGTTTGTGTTAATGAATCAACTTTTAATGAGTTTGAAGTTGATTATTATGGAAAGTTAAAAAAGGTGATTGAATTGCAATATCATAGTAAGCATAATAGAGTCTTTTTATTCAAATGATATTTGTATGATACCACCGATAGAAAAGTTAAATTAGATCTCTACTATGGTTTGATCAAAATTAATACAAAGACTAGACTTCGCAACATCGACGACGTCTTTGTTTTTATGAAGCAATACCAAAAAGTTTAT
>Ga0325414_1007650_pt1 | contig 11438 bp, 10 predicted proteins | sample PopdelMetagenome_8_FD_206183 | JGI IMG/M metagenome (GOLD analysis project Ga0325414, IMG submission 206183) | Populus deltoides microbial communities from Bellville, Georgia, United States - Leaf-PdKOR-R3 | ecosystem: Host-associated > Plants > Phyllosphere > Phylloplane/Leaf | place: USA...
AAGAAAATACAGAAATATACCATAATTAAACATTTGCTACATTTCACACTTCCGAATTGTGTTGCCTAACATTTGGTATCACCAAGCCTCAATTTTTATTTTTATTTTCAAATCTTATCCAATTAGTCTCTAGGAGACTCTAACTATAAAAAATTCTCAAATTAGTCTTATGTATTTTACAAATGTATTGTAATTGGGCCCACTAGAACTACTAATAGATTCTTTGGTATTGTCTAGATTATGTCATGTATTTTACAAACGCAATCATAATTATAATTTGTCTAATTATTCTGAACTTCTTCAATATATAATACAAGACTGAAATAGCCTTCATCTAAAATAGACTGAAATAGATAGCAATTATATCTAACAAATGCATTTTTTTCAAGAAATAACATAAACAAGAATATATAAAATATTTTAAATTAATTACATGCATTATTAATTAATGAAGAATGATAGGTTTAATGTAAAATTACAAACCTAACAAAAGAAGATCAATAGCTAAGTTACATACATATTTAATATTAGTTCAATTTACATATCAAGCATAGCCATAAAATTATCTTACAAAAGGAATTTAGCAAATCCATATTTACATCATCATTGTATAAACAAAAAGAAAACCTATAACATATTGCTTTATTCGAGTCTTTGATGAACCTATAGTCAATGTTTATGCAACATAAGTATACAATTCAACAAATAACATAATAGAACATATACACATTATTTTTTTTATTTCATCATTCCAAAATCAACATTTTAAACAGAAATGTATAGTCTCTTTCCATATATCAATTATTTGATTTCACCTAAATGATCCATTAATAACCTAGCAAGTCAGTTGCACTGATGCAACTAGCTCCACTTCGAGCAACTAGTCAAATCATTTATCCCGACAGTCAATTACACTGACACCACTAGGTTCACTTCAGGCAACTAGTTAAATCAATACTTTATTGATAGGAACATTTCAACAGATAAATAAGCATTTCAAGAATTTACAGTGTTAATTAAAATATATAAAACTTCAAAGCAGAAAAAGGTGTTGGACACCTACTTAAAGCTTGTGCACAAGTTGTTGCTCCCTGCTGTTGTCATGTCCCGACAACTTCCCATATACCATTAGGGATACATTTATCATAAACAATTCAATCCATCATAAGAATTTCTTTCCAAATTCTTAGTCAACCAATATTCTCAAACATTTAACAAGGAAAACTCTTAAAATTCAATGCACATGCACACTTCCTAGGTTCATATTCGTTCTCATAAGTTCAATTATTAAAACCCTTATTTCAATAGCATTAAAAGAGCACATACAATAACTTTAGGTCCTTCCCCCCTCTACAAGGAGTTTTTGGTTGAATGGCTCTCCTTAGCAACCATAGGTTGCCCTAGGGTTTCCCTTTATGGAACCCATTTCATTATAACTGGCACATATCTTATCACATATTTAAACACTTAGAACAAAAGTCCACCCCTTTTCTCTTTAGGTTGGCTGAAACTTCAAAGGTTAATTCCTTGAATTTCTATTCTAATTTCTTATCTTTGTTTCTTATTCCAATCACTTAAACACATCATATATTCACAATTCAACACAATCATCATGGAAGTTTGAAACAACTCATTTCCCTCCTACCCTTACTTTGGTTGAAATCATCATTTTAAAAACCAAAGGATCCCTTTTAAAATTTCATACAATTTTCTTAATACATAATCTTAAACATGTTATATTATAACACAATCAAACACAATATTCACATCAATTTGAATTAAGCAATCCAAACTCTCTTTAATTTTTTGTGTTAATTTCATAGTACTCACTCATTTTACACTTTACTTAACATAATGTATTCCAATTATCACAACAATTAAACAACAAAACCAATTCTCCTTTTTCTTAGTTGTCATAACCTAACTTTAGGTTTCTACCAAAATTACTTTTTTCTTTTAAAATTTAAAACAAAAAATAAAAAAAGACTGACAACTTGGAAAAAGTAGACTGAGAAGGTTTTCAAATGAATGGAGAAACCAAATTGAGATTTTGAACAAAAATTAGAAACCCAACAAAGCCAAATGAAATGATTATTGGATGAATTTGCATAAAAATTAAGTCTAAGAACTTAATTAAAATTTTAATAAGCCAAATTGATTTAATTAAATTTAAAAATTATTTAGGGTCAAATTAAAATAATTAATTAAGTGCAATAATTAAGGACTTAATTGATGAAAAATTTAGTTTGAAAGCTTAATTTGGGATTAATTGAGAAGATTAAAATTTTAAAGGACCAGATTTAATTTTTTCAAAACTCAATTGAAAGAAAACAAGGACACAATTACAAGAAAATCAAATTGGAGGTCAATTAAAGGTCAAATTAAAGAAATTTAGAACCAAGAATTTTGTTTGCAGAAGGCGTGTGAATTCGAGGACCCAATTGAACTAAAAATAGGGGTGAAAATTGAAGGAATTAGAAGTTTTAGGTCAATTAAAGATGAGATTGAAAATATCCAAGACCGGGGACCAAGATGAAAAAGGCACTAAACTTAGAATCATTTAAAAAATTGGTAGAGGTGGAATTGAATTGATTCTTAGAATCAAAATTCAATTGAAGATTTAATTGATTAAATTATAAAAAAAGGTTAATGACCTAATTTAGATCAAAAAACCAAAAAAAAAAACACTTGGTGCGTTTTAATGTTGTTTTGACCAAAACGGCATGTTTTGGATCAAAACTACAATGTTTTGGTCAACAAAAGTAAAAATATGTAGGGCACTATTTCGTCCCCTACCTTTATGTCATAAAAGTTGCCTATGAAACCATTTTTGGAGTCCATTTAATGCTCCATTTTTCCTCTAAAAAGGATTAAAAAAAACACATCATTTTTACCCACTGACATTATATTCCACCCTCGTTCCTTTCTTTGCTGATTTGCAACTCTGTAGTTGCTGCAATAAACAACCAAAATCTCTGACCTGACCGGCTTTGCAATCTGGTTTTGTAGTACCAGGTTGTTCGTTTGTGGCCAATAGTTAAAATGATTATCAAGAAAATCTATAGCCATAAACAATGCCTAAGAAACACCTCGTGTCCTTCTTCCATCTCCTATAAATATGGATGAATTTCATGTGGAAGGGGAGATGGAGGAGGGAGCCAAAGTAAGCCCCCACACTAGCTTGTAAAGAAAAAAATAATCAACACAGCCCTTCTCTTTGCTCCAACTCCACTATCTAAAAACATTAACCAAAATCAAGTCTGATCCAACCTCAACACCACATTTTCTAGCCTCTTTTATTGCCTTTTTCACCATCCTTCACCCAAAATGCAAACTAAAACCATCAACCCAGCCAACACCACCGTGAGAAACCATAAGCTCCTCAATGTTTGGACCAACTTAGGCAACATCATCATGGACTACAGTGGTTTCACCATCAAACATTGTCACTCACAATAAAGCAACTAACCCACAACAATAGCTCCCCCAATGCAATGACCATGACTTTATTTCTCCTTTTCTTGTGCAACTTCTCAGCCAGAACATCTCCACTGTAGACCATCAACAGCTCCACCTTCGACTACTATCACTAACAACTTAACCACCAACTAAGGACCAACACCCCTACGACAGGTACCCTTTCTTCTCCCTTCCTTTTATGTATTTCATATTTTATGATAATATACAGAACGTGAATGTAAATACATAAAACAAGATCACTAGGTTGGGTTAGTGACCAAGTTGTATGGCCTGGACTAAGCCCAACCCGCATGGTTAGGCTTGGTCTAGCCCATTTAAGAAGCAAAAAAAAAGAAGTTTGTTGGGCTATTTCTCAACCCAACAAATCAGGTTAGGCTGAGCTTGAGCCTAGCTTGTATATGTGGGCTTGAACCTCGGGCCTAATAGGTTTAGCCCATGTGGTTGGGCTAAGCTCAACCTAGATTTAAGGACATGTTTGGCTCACCTATTTTTTTTCTTAAAATCTAAGGCCTTGTTTAGGTCTTTAAGACGTGTTTGTCAAACACGTCCTTAAGGCATTTTAATGCCTCTAATTTTAGGCTAAGGGCATGTTTGACAAACACGCCCTAAGACATTTCCCTTTAGTTTTAATTTGTCTTTAATTATTTGTGTGTATAGACAAATAGACCTAAAGAAAATTTTGAAAATTATAAGAAAATTCAGGGATCATTTTGGAATTATTTGTTAGTCTCTTGCATATATTCCCAATGAATTTGCATAATATCAAGTTGTAGACTTACACTGTACGATATGGACCTGGTATTAAAAATACCTGATTTTTCTACTAAAATTTTAAAAAATAATCAAAAATTAAAAAACAATTCATTTGTTTTAACTTTAAAATTTCATTTAATATTGGGCTATAGACATACATTGTAAAATACAGACCCAAAATTAAAAATACCTGATTTTTCTTTAAAATTTAAAAAAAATAAAAAATTCTTCACTTTAAAAACACAAAAAAAGTATGTTCTTTTTTTTCCATGCATACAACCAAATTCTAGAAAACTTCATGCATATTTTTATGAAAAATAAAATTGTATTTTCATACTTAAAAACACAATCAGATAGTAAATATCATAACCAATTTATGATTATCCATTAGGATTTAGCTAAAATTTCAAAATTCCTGTAATAATTAATATGTTTAGTTAATATTCAAAGTTTAGGATTTAGTTGTAGACTTTAATATTTTAGAGTATAAAATTTAAGTATAAAGTATACCCTCATATATTAAAGATACAAAAATAAAAAAATAAATGTGATGTTAAAATTAGAGACTTTAAAACGGTTAGAATTAAAGACTTCCTCAAGAAAAGTTATCTACCCTGAACCTTAGATGAAAGTAACAAATAGAAAAATGACTTATATTAACAATCTATTAACAATACAACTTATCTTAGGTAGGGTGCACTAGGAGTAATGTATCTTCCCCTTACAGAATTAGTCTCCATACCCAAACTTTTGTAGACCATAGGTTTTCTAGTGACCATGATACTAGGTGGCAACTCCCTCAAATCTAATTTTATAATTAAACTCAAAACCCCTTTAATTGCATAAGACAGCTCTATCATTTTGACATCATGCATGTCAAGACATTAGTTACTACAAATTTGAACTTTCTTACTAAGTTGGAAACAAAAACTAAGTAATTCTCTAACCAAAGTTGACTATCCTTGTATAATTTAACAATTATAAGTTTTCATAAGTACCATATTTTCTAAACAAAAGTTTACATCTTTGCCTATTATAGTTTTATCTTTATTTATTTTTTATATATTTAAAAAAATCAATTTAAAAATGAACATAAAATTAACAAAAAGGGTAAATTTACGTGTGGATTTAAAACCATTGAGATGAAATAATAATTTTCAAAACAAAAACAAATGAATTATGTTAGGGCATAATGTTTAACAATAGGATTTAGTTATAATTAACATCTTTTTAATATTATGCGCCACCATAGCCATTAACGAGTGCAAACGAGTTCAAGTAGAGAAAAGTAGAGAAGGGCACATTGGACTCAAATTAACTTAATATACTCTATATACCCCGTCATCTAAAGATTATGACCCAATCTATTTTGGCTGTGATAAATATTATACATACTTTGGTAATGCTATATGTACTGATGTGTCATATTTTTTGCAATAAAAACTCCTAAAAAGGAGTATATTAAAATTGTGAAAAACTAAAGTCTTAATTTTTTTAAAGATTAATAAGAGATGGCCGAAAGCCTACATAATAGAATAGTTTGTCCTATTTGATCAATAGCTAAAAATGAAATCATAAAATAGAAATGCAAAATATTAAGAAAATAGATAAATAAAAGAGATATAATTCAAAAACAAGAATAATCTTGGAAATATTTGTCAGTCAAATGACAAAACAAAATCTTGAAAATAGATCTTTGAAATAAAATTTGTCTTGATAACTTTTCCACCACTAGCTAGTTTGTGGGCCTTTTAATATGCTTTTAAATTGATAAGATTTGCACTATTCAAACACCTTAATCAAAAGTTGTAACTCGTTAAAACAGTAATATGCATTTGATCTATTGAATTGTCTTCTTGGATCCATGAACTTATTACTTCTATGTCACTACTAAAAAATTGGTAAATAACAATGAAATTACCAATAAAAAAAATTGTGTTGGTAATGTCCAATGAAAATAGTGATGGGTAATTTCTATAATATTGATGAAGTTAACAATGAAGTTTATATTGTCGGTAATTATCGAGAGAATTGATGACAGAATAAAATAAAATAAAAATAAATAAATATTATGTTGACAACAATGTTGGCAATATGATACATTATTATATTCCGATAGAAATATCCCGTCACTATATATTTTCCATCGAAAATTCTATTGGCAACTTTAAATGTATAATAACCGACAACAAGCCCTCCCCCCCTTTCTTCTTCCTCTATTTCACAACAAAAACAACACCCTTCCCTCTCTTTTGTCACAAATCTAGACCCTATACTCACAAATCGAGTCACCTCAACACTCAATAGTGTTAGCATCCCTATCTTGGTTTAATTTTTTCTGAAGATTCACTATGCCAAATAAGCAAACCTACCCATTTTTTTATTGAATCCATTTATGTTTTAGGTTAATTTATTGAATTGTTTTGTAGTATTTTTAGTTTTCTTGTATATTTATGTGTTTTACAGCTTTTCCCTATAAATCTTGTTGTATAAATATATGATTTGTATGTACATTAGGGTTTGTTTGGGATTTTAAGGAAATTACATTTGTATACAAATTGATGAAATTGAGTTTGATTTTGTAACTTAGGTGTATTATAATGGAAGAAATTGTGGGCTATTTAATGGGTATTAATCATATTTTATCAATTTTATTTCAAGTTAAAAATTTAGGTAAATTTGGAGAAAAATAAATTTTTTTAATTAATAATAATTAAAAGGTATTCATTTAGATTAAATAAGTTTGAATTTAACAAATGAGAGATATGTAGTAGGACACCAACAAATTGTTGTTAATATGATTTTTTAGTTCATATTTTGACATAACATTGAATTTATGTAGAAATGATAATGGATTATAGGATTATGAATTCATTTTAAATAAAAAAAATGTAGAATTTTGAGTTGATGGTCACATTATTAATAAATATTATCATCAATATTCTATATATAGGTTTTGTAAGTAATGGATGATCATCCATTCTTGAATGTATCAAGATTCATCTAACCTAGAAGTTGTGTCCAAGTTGCTAAAGATGATAACAACGAAGTAACTAGGTGAGATGACGTATTTCAAATGGATGAGTTAGTTCATCTATGTACTGAGTTAGAAAATAAAAATTTCCATGCCATTGAGAATAATTATGTTGATGTTGACGAGTTAAATGATATATTGAGTACTAGTGAACATACTGAAGTAGATAAAGATGATGAGATCAACCAGCTTCAATTCAACAAAGAAGATGATGGACATGCCAATGATTAAAATGAAGAGGATGAGGATTCTAATTTAAAAAATATTCAATTGATGGAGAGGTGAGACATCAATGTGTAATAAAATTGACATTAAGTATTTAACACATTTATTGGTGATTTATGATGCATTATATTTTGCATATTTTTCAAGTGTTTATTGTTATCATTGTAGTTTTAATATGTTGTTGTTGAATATCCTTGGTGGTGTGATTATTTTATATTTAGATTGGCTAAGGGTTTATAACAACAAACCAAAGAATTGATTATTTGACTAGTATCCGTGAGATATTAGAGGCATCAATGTGATACACTAATGACCGAGATTGATGATTTGACTAGTATCTATAAGATACTAAAGGTGTCAGTGTGATACACTAATGATTAGGATTGTGAAATTTACTAGTATCCATTAGACACTAAAGGCATCAGTGTGATACACTAATGACTGGGATATTGGAATTAACTAGTAAATGTGAGATACTAGAGGCGTCAATGTGATACACTGATGACTAGGATAGTGGAATTGACTAGTATCCGAGGGATACTAGAGGTGTCAGTGTGATGCACTGATGATCGAGATTGTGGATTTGACTAGTTTCTATAGGATACTAGAGGCGTTAGTACGAGGCACTGTGATCAGGATTTTCAACAATGGTATTAAAATGAAGGTTTGGATTGGAGAATCTGCTTAATGTCTTATGTAACTGTATTGTAGAAGTATTGGAAAAACTATTTCAATAGTAAGATATACTTGAACTTTCTTGATTGAGTGTATTGAAATAATATGAAATTGTATTCCTAAATGCTCATTTATTGAGGATTAGCTTTCATATTTCTTGAAAGTGAAAAGTGTATTGGTGTAAGAGCAGGTAAAGAAAACAGGCAAAATTAAAAGCAAAATGCATGATCTTATTGATAATTGAGAAAGAGGCTCAACAAAAAACACCTTATACCAATATCTTGAACCATGATTATTGGCAAGGTAACACACATTTATTCAAACAAAGCATGTAAACAAGCACACTATGATAGTTACTTTTTGAAAACCATTAGGACTTCTTGGATCTCCTAATTGTTCAGCTCATCCCCTTCAGCTAACCTTCTCACATATTATATTAGGGCATCTTCCATGATATTAATAGCCAATTGGGGTATCATTTTATGAGTGTCCGTTCTAGCTTCAAAGTCTCATCTTGATCTTCCTCTTTAAATCCTTCTAAAAAGTTATTAGTAACATCATTAACTTCTTCCTTAAACTTTTCAATTCATCTTCGGTCCTTATCACATAAGCAGGTTATGGAAATGTCACATGAATAGGTAAGATTTCTATCCTATCTTCATTAGGCTCTATTCCCGTGATTTGGGCTAATTGTTTTTCCTTCTTAATCATAGCTACTTTTTTGTAATCTTTCATTCTTGGCTTAAACCCTAAGCCAAACCTTTGATGAGCACATTTTATTTTCAATATATTGATTCTTTCAAGTATTCTTGTGGTTAGGTCATATTGGAATAGCAACACGTGTTTCAAAAAACATCAGTATTGACCCGGTGGACCTGAATTTGATGGAAACATGGTGATTGACCTGAGAAAATATATTTTTGAATTTTAAACTTTTCTTAATTTTTTGGATTTTCTTTTTTTAATAAAAATGGAAATAAAATAAAATATGAGAAATTTTTGAGAACCCAAAATTAGGTTATTACACTTATAGTTAATCTATTGTTTTTTAAATTTAAAAAACTAATTAGTTTATGAAATTGATTATAAGGGAAAGTTTTACTAGGATGCAGGAAACAAGGGGTGACCAGGAGAGTGTGGAAAAACCACAATGCAATTAGGTAAGTTGTAACATGTCAAATTTATCTTTATTTTTAAATTGTAATATTTTTTTATCTTATTTATGTCTAATGACTTTTTAAACTAGGTTGTATCATTTGTGGTATGATGCCAACAAGTATATAAAGGGCAAAGCCGATTCCGATGATGAGATATTATGAAAATATTATAGATCGAGTAACATCATGTAGAGTAATTGGGAATATTTTCAAGAATTTATGGCATTGGATGGTTTTCGAAGGTGCTTACGTTCTGGGTCTCAAAAGAGAAACAAAGAGACTCATGATTCTATAAGCACGCACATTGGTGGATCACTTCCTTTTGTGAACCATGGAAAGTGTCTAGTAATACCTTGTTACACTTTTTTAGTATTTTTCTTCGAATGTTAATTTAGTGTTTATTTATGAGAATTTTTAACAAAAGATTTATTTTGTAGGCTACACAACTTGGCGCAAAGCAACTCTGATGAAGTTATATGTGGAAATACTTATAAGAAAAGAGGATATGGTAAAAGGGCATAACAGTTTATCTATAGAAGAGCTGAAGCGTTCATTGTAAGTAATGTTTGAAAAGTTATAATAGGTTTGACCCTTTTTTTAGATTTTTGACCTGGATTTTGGAATTTGACTTTTTTTTTTTTAGGAAGCATATAACACTGACATGCGTATGAAACATGAAAAGGACACTTCAACCCATCCAGAATTAATACGATACTAGTCGACCCCATATGAATCGGGTTTACAATATATTTATGACTACAGTTCGGAATATGTGAGCGGGGTAAAGTTTTTCAAATGTAAGCTCCCCACAATTCGACTCAAGCTAGCCATTATCGACTATTCAGGAGATGGTCTGAGAATAAGTTGATGAACAGTCGTCTATTCTGAAGGTTGATATGGAGGCAAAGTATGAAGAACAAAATAGAATGCAATGACAGGAAATACATGCATTCATGTCGGCATATTATCCTCCCTTTCTTGGACATCCTAGACCTCCCGATTCAGGATTTGTTTTTCCTCCCCCTCCACCTTTAGCTCCATCTTGTTAGCAATTTTTTATATATATAATTAAGATATTTGTATTGACTTTTAAATTAGTATTATATAGTTTTGTTGGTCAAATTTGTTGTTTGTTGTTGTGATTTTAGGTTTAAAAAAATGAAATTAAGATTATAATAAATGAACATGAAAAAAAAACACTTTCTAAAATACCGACAAAATCAACGATGAATATAAAAGGTTTAGTTGGTTAATCCATCAAAAATATCAAAACTAATTTTATCAAAGAGTTACATAATGTTTTTGAGTTTTTGGACTCTATGATGGAATTCCTAATGGAAAACTATATCGATAAGTTCATTGGTGATGTTGTTGGCGAGATTCAGATCATGACAGACAACATCACTAACAACATATTTCATTTATAATTATTATCCCAATAGATTTTTCAACAAGCGTAAGAATACACTGCCTTTTTTTAGCTAGAAAATTATGTCGGCAATTCCATCAATATAATAGGTTCTCAACAAAGTCACTAACAAAACTAAAATCACTAATAAGAACTTAACTAACGATATTATTTCGTTAAAAAGTTAAGATACCGATGGAATATCAAGTATAAATGCTAACAAATTATTCCATCGACATTTAGCGATTTTTTGGTGGTGTGTCACATGTACCATAACAACAATACACAAGCAGGTGGAGAACCTTGAACTTCTTAAGAATGCCTTAACCCAACTATATAATATTTGTGTTTGAGATGCAAGTTAACTCCATAGGCAAAATAAGAATTAAGGTTTTTCTTTTCTTTTTGCTATTTTGCTTACCTTGGGATGTTTATACTTTTGGTGGTACGAATATTTTAAGAGAGAAGAAGAGATCGCCTCTTTTATGAACTTTAAAAGCTTATCTATTCGCATCGGTTTATTTCCCACACCACGGACGATTGTATGCAATTTTAGAAAAAGGGTTGTGCAATGTGTTAGAGAACTGTAAACTGTGTCTATTAAAAATCTGCATCTCAAGTGACTATTAAAGATGCTCAACTATACATACTCAAATTTTTTGCATATGCACTCTTGATAGATGACATGTACATAAATACATACATA
>Ga0325414_1007651_pt1 | contig 11437 bp, 4 predicted proteins | sample PopdelMetagenome_8_FD_206183 | JGI IMG/M metagenome (GOLD analysis project Ga0325414, IMG submission 206183) | Populus deltoides microbial communities from Bellville, Georgia, United States - Leaf-PdKOR-R3 | ecosystem: Host-associated > Plants > Phyllosphere > Phylloplane/Leaf | place: USA...
AGAAAGAGATCAAACTTTCTTATACTTTAATTTTGAAATGAAAGCAAATATAAAATTAAGTATAATTTGATAAAATAATTATATTCAAGATAATCGTTCATTATGGTATAAATAGTTATAATTATATGTTCTGCCATCATGAAAGAGGTGAATTAAGATTGTTTGAGCAACTTTTACACAATCATTGATCTCTTGCCAATTCATTATAAGTAGTTGTATTAAAATTCGAAGTAATTATTGAGGGTTAGAATCTTTTTATCTTTTTTTCTTGATAAATCTGTTTATATTTTTAATGATTTCAACATTATAAAGCTAAATGACTAACCTAGGTTGGATAGTGAAGCCAAAAACAAATCAATTATATCCAAATATAAATTATTTGAAAAGAAAGGGAAAAAAGTCAGACCCCATAAGTATGAATATTCTACTATTTTCTATAATTTGTTTATTTATATTTTAAAATATAAATAATATATATATATGGTGTCATTTGAACCTTTTAATTGAAATTAGAAGATTTTATATTGTCAAATTATTTATAAAAGGCTATATTTAATCAATCTTCAAAAGTTTATGGTTTCAAAAGAATTTGTTAGTTAGTTCGGGGAGAGCATTGAAGCAATCAAGATCCCAGGGGGAAGAAACTGGATTTGTCCCAAACCTCAAGGGTAAATTGAAATTTTTTAGGAATAACTATAAAAATACCCATTAATTTGGTACTTCACCAATTGATTTTATTGGTTGACTTTTAGTTTGGTCCACCCAACTTGTTTGGAATCCTTAGGCTAATTTGGTGACAAAGTTTGACCTCGAAAGGCTAGTTTGCTTGGGTTGGGTTGCATTTATTTGGTTAAATTTTATATGATTAACTTAAACCAGTTTTTTGGAGATATTATTTGGTCATTGACACATATGGCATAACCCTAGTGGCAGCATAAAATGGGGTATAATATTATATTTTTTGTTTTTTAAATTTATTAAATTAGTTTTAAATATATTAAACCGACAGAAAATGTGTTCTTCGGATTGCTTGATATGAAAATTAACTTTACTGTAAAATATAAAAAGAAAATTGACGGGCTTCTTGGTCAAGTCCTTCCGATAGGAAGATTAGCACAACATTTAAGTTTCGTTGTGCATAAACAATTGGAGAGGAGAGGTTATATAGACAATTGGGTAGGTAAGAAGCTGCGCAGACAATGGGCAATTTCCCCTCCACTCCTCATTTCTCCTGCACAAAAAAAACAAAATGATGCCACGGTAATCACAAACGCGCCATCGTAAAATTTAGATACTTCTCACTTAATTTCTAGTCAGTCAGATATTTTTTAAAATAAAAAAATTATTTATATAAATTTTTTTAATGTATTTTTTAAATTAAAATTTTTTTAAGTAAAAATTAAAAAATTTATGCATCCGTGTAATTAAATAAATAAAAAACTATATATATTAATAAATAAAAAAACCATAAACGATAACTAAAACTAAAAATAAAAATAAAGAAATTATGAGACAAATATAAATTAATATATTTAATCTCGCAAGTTAGGATATTTACCCAGTTGTTTTTGTTAAATTTATTTATTAAAATATTTTTTTATTTAAGCAAACGATAATAAAAATAGAGACACAAATTAAATTGATTGAATAAAATAAAAGGGAAAAAAACACTATGAATGGCTGCACATATTAGAAATATTATTTAAAAATAATTTTTTTTAATATTCAAAAATAAAATTCATTTATATAAAAAATTAAAAAAATTATAGATGAATCAGAAAAAAAAATCTTCAAAATTTAAATGTCTATAAAAAATAATTGTCATTTAAGAGAGGCTCTCCAAACAAATAATGCCATGATAATCACAAACGCGCCATGGTAAAATTAGATAATTCACACTTAACAGAAAAGAAAACCATATAAAAAAAAACATTAACTTTATAAAAGAATTCGAAAAACAAAAAAACAAAGATTATGCGCTGCTGAGTTTGACAAGCTAGGCCAGCTCATCTAAGCCTATTTCATCAAGGCCCGCGCAACTACGCCCTTATTTTTTTAATTGCAACTAGAGAAGATGATATGTTGTCCGCTTCAAATTTTTTTAAAATAAAAAAAAAATGGGGCTTATGTTTTTTTTTAATCAAAAACCTGTTTTCAACTTATTTTTTACCCGAAATCATAATAAGCCTATTAATAACCTCAAAATAACTAAAAAAACCATCCTAAAAATCAAAATCAACCTGAAATAAAAAATCAAACCAAGCTCATTTATGTATTTTCATGAACTTTAAAGAAAAAAAACACTTAATATGAATTCTCCTCATAAAATGGAACCATTTGATACAAACATTGATCGTTTTGGTGGCCTAAATCGATGTCAATGATATTTTTCTCTCTCTACTACCGAAATCCAATGATCTCTCTATCTCTCCTCTCTCAACTAGGAACTAAAAAACAATAAAATTAATTTTTTTTTACCAAAATTGAATTTGAAAAAAATTGAGGCACCAAAATCTTATAATTTATGTTATTTTTAAAATTAAAGGATCAAAGTATAACTTTTCCAAAACTTCTAGCACGCCACCTATGCTTGATACCTTTTTAATTTTTTTTCATATTCTTCCAATTTCACCATTGCCTAAGAAATTAAAATCAATTGGCCTTCATTCAGGATCAAATTACCCAAAATAAACCTTGGAGGACCAAAATGAATTTTTAAAAAAACAAATAAGGCCATCCACAGCCTTTTGTAAGGGGTGAACAATGTTGGTTATATAGTGTTCACTCCACACATTTTACTTTTTAAGTAACAAGTGATTAGCTTACATGTGTTCAGTATTGCAGCACAAGATGTGTTTTTAAAAGTACATTTTTAATTAATAATATATTAAAATAATATTTTATTATTATTTTTAACATCAACACATTAAAAAAATACTTAATAAAATATTAATTTGATATTTTTCAAGTAAAAAATAATTTGAAAAATAATAGCAAATACAATGCCAAACAAGCATAAAGCTTAATATAAATTCTTTCTCACGATCTACAAGAATACAGTTATCTATTATGTTTTTTGTTAAATGTCCAAGTGCTTTTGGAAAAGAAAAAAATAAAATTTTCTTTCTTTTAGTTTTATGCACATTATTAGATTAGATCAGATTAGATACTACACTAAAACTCTTAGATAAAATATTGTAGTTTTGTTTTTATTCATCCTCAAACCTTTTTTTTCTATGTCCAAAATTAATAAACAATTTATCAAAATTTGTAAAGGATGAGAAAAGTTAAAAATAAAAGGGTCAAAGTGTAATACACGGAGAAAACCCATGTCCAATTTAAAATTCAAAGAAAAAGTTCTTTTTCATCCTCATATTTTCATTTCTCTTACTTTATACTCCCTAAATGTTTTGTAATTTTAATTTTATTTTAAAAGTTTATTTTCTTTACATTTCAGTAAGTTTGAGATATGAGTTACAAAGCCATGAGAGCACTTAAGAACAACATAATACAAGTACCAACAATAAATAAGAGAACACTTATGAACTTTTTAACTGCAATTCAAGGGCTAACACTTCAAGTAGTTTGAACTTTCAAGATCGTTGATTATTGAATTGCATAAGTGACTCATTCCCCTATACTAATAATACATAAAAGGTGCATGAACAAACTTACATAAATGACTTATCACGTGGTATTTTGCTACTTAGTAAGACAAGAAAACTACTTAGTAAGACAAGAAAACAATGGTTGCCTGTTATGAAATTTCTAAAGATTCAACCTCTAACTAGCTAGCCTTTATTGGCTTGGGTGGATTGCTTTGGATTTGGATAGAGATGTTTTCTCTAGTTCATTGAGTTAGTTCAACAAGCTAGAACATAGTGAAGGTTTAGTTGTTCTTTTAGGGAAGGAAGTTAAATTTTAATTAGTCATCTTATCATAATAAAATGAATTGGGTTGAGTTTTTTTTTAACCCATTTTGGGCTATTTGATTCCATCATTGAGTCTCTAAAATGTTTTTTAAGGTTTTGTTGTCAAATGATTGAGAATTAGATTTTTAAATCCAAAAATCATCGAAGTTTATAAATGATGTATCATTTGTTTTTTTAAAAAAAAAACAATGGCTTTGGTTATGATAAAATTGGGATTTAAAGATCAAGAAGCATTTATGAGTTCTAAGAGTTTAAAGTGATAAACTAAAATTTATTGAACTTCCATCATGCGAGTTTGACTTCTATTATCAACTTTTGTCTAATTGTCTTTCTCATGGTTAGTATAATTATTATCTATTGTAATCTTTAGAAAAATGTAAACAAGTTTACAAATCTTTTACTTAATTAAAAAGAATTCATAATCACCAATAAAAATAAATAAATTTCATTATCTTTCACAATGTTTTCTATTTGAAAATTAAAGAATTTTTCTCTTAAAATTGAGATGAATCATTTTTATACTAAGATCTTTTAGCTTAAGAATCTTTCTTCATTAAAAAACAACCAAATATTTTACTCAAATTAAAACACCTACATTTCCTAATTAGATATCAATGAATTTCAAGTTCGGTTTTTTGTGATTTTTTTTAAAACATTTATCCATGTTATGTTTTTCATGGACTTTATTTTTTTATCATATAATTAAAACAAAAATAGTTTAATAAAATAAATCAAACCACTTTCCTTTTTTGGGTTCTTTTATTTATTTATTTCATCCTTCAAAGTTGGGGTTTTATTAAAAAAAATGATTTTTTTTTAATTTTATCTTTTAGCATTTAGTTTATTTTGAATTGGTCTTTGTGATATATTTTTCTTTGGTTTCTATAGGATTAATTTTTCTAATTTGCTTTATATAAGGTATCATGATCTCATAACTTAGGTAACAGATTCGACGAGTTAACCCAGATTAATCCAATATGTCTCTATTTCAATATTTTTTAAAAAATGTCATCTTGAGTTTTGTTTTTAAATCCAAACCATATTATTACCAGTCGTCTAAGTTGTCTTTGAACACATGCTCTTTCTTTTGTTTTGGGTTCTTTTATTTATTTATTGGTCATCTAGGTTTTGTTTTTTGTCCTTTGATTTTGATTTTTTATTTTTTCTTTCCAAAAGGGTTCTAGTTCGATCAATAATATAATGTGAGGTAACAACCTAGTACTATGCTAAAACGCCTAGGTAAAGCATAATAGTGGTGATTTTTTTATCCCTACACTATTCTTTTTTAATTGCATCCTTTTATGCCAAAAAATAATGGCTAATGTTGTTACCCATTTTAGGCCCCCGTAAAAATATACAAAAAAATCAGTAAAGAAAAAAACCAAAAAAATCAGGAAAAGGAAATACAAAAAAAAAGTTGAAAAAAATAAAAAACAATATCAATGGAGAGAACATGAATAACACCTGAAAATTATCAAATACTAGTTAGAGATAATCAAAATATACAAGGATAAAAAAATTTACAGTCCAATATGGACTAGTGAAGGCCTATTAAATTGGAAAATTAAATTTGAGAATGAAAATTTAAAATTAGATGCTTAAAGACTCAATTGGAATTTTTTATGGTATAATTAAATTTGGTGAAGGCTTAATTGCAAGAAAAATTAGTTTTTTTTTTTACTATAATTTAGGGTTCAATTGGAAGAAATTGAAGTTTAGAGGTCAAATCTCAATTCTAAAAAGTTAACTTGGTCAAATCAGGAACTTAATTGTATAAATATTGAAGTTTAATGGGTAATTAGAGACTTGATTGAAGAAATTCAAAATCAAGGACTAATTTGTAAAAGGCTCAAGACTTCATGAACTAGAATCGATAGAATCACAAGCCAAATTAAAAAACAAATTGAAAGATAAATGATCAATTGAGGGTCAACATGCACAAATCAGAAACCAATGATGAAAATGAAAACAAAATGCTAAACTATAAGGGTGGTAATTGAATTGGCAAAGACAAAATCATATAAAATTAAAAGTTAAAGGGTAATTAAGGATATATTCAAAAAGATTTGAGAGTTTAGAGACTACATTGAGTTTTGGCCAAATACCAAATTAAAAACCCTAATGTCTCGGTGGCTTACCTAGACGACACGTTGTCTGGTTCATGTTTAAAACACACTGTCTAGAATAGAGGGTAAACAACATTTCGTCTTCCCATTATTTATCTTTTTCTTTAGGCGCTTCTGGACTGATCGATTTTGCATCTTCAAACTAATGAATGTGAAGTTACAGACATCTAAATTGAACAAGGTTGGATTCAAATGAGATGTGTGAACCTTTTATACCAATTTCAGGTGGTCTCCGATGATGTTTTCATTAGAATTGCTCTAGCAAAGCCTCAAAAGTGAGCTTACACAAGGATTTCTTAAGTTTTGAGTATGGTAAAACTAAACTTTGCAAAAGAAAAGCATAAAGGGAAAACAACTATTAGTGAAGCTTTGAAGGTATAAAATTCCTCTAACCTAGGAGGTGATGTCCATGAGGCATACCCTAGCTCTCCCTTGCATGTTTTAATGATATTTTGGATTTATTTTGGTGTTATATTGTGTTGAGCTTGGATTTTAATTAATATATAAAAATATTATTTTTCTTTACTTAATCGTGTTTTGAGTTGGTTGTTAATGTTTGCTAATTATTTAGAGAATTTTTGGATGATTGTTTTTTTTTTTAAATGGAATAGTTTTGGGATCTTCCAAAGATGGCATGAGCATTTTGATGTTGTTTTTATGTATGTTCTTGGTTTCTAGGATTGTGTGTGTAACAGTCTGGCCCAACATATTGTATATTGTCCGCTTTAGGCCTTACCGCCCTCACGGTTTTATTCCTGGTGACGCGAGCCCATTTCTGAGCCTGACGCTCCAAAACGCATACAACATGTTAGCAACCAGCACTACTAATAAGGCCAGTTACCAAACCCTCACCCGCTGATGTGGGATATTACAATCCACCCTCCTTAAGGAGCCCGACGACCCCGTCGGCACAACTGGACAACCAATGAGGTCGGCTTTGATACCAAATGTAACAGCCTGACCCAACATGCTGTATATTGTCCGCTTTGGGCCTTACTGCCTTCACGGTTTTGTTCCTGGTGACGCGAGCCCACTTCTGAGCCTAACGCCCCAAAACGCGTACAACATGTTAGCAACCAGCACTACTAATAAGGCCAGTTACCAAACCCTTACCCGCCGATGTGGGATATTACAGTGTGAGTCATATTAAATGTTAAAATTCTAGTTTTGAACACAAAATTGTTGAATATGTTTGTTGTTTTAATTTGACAATTTTAAAATTGGGATATTAAACATGATTACAATGATTTAATGTTGCTTGTTATTCATGTTAGTTCAATTATATGTAACAATTATAATGTGGTTTGTATGAATTAAAAAGGCTTGATTTTAGGGCTTGGAATGCATATTCTGGGTTTGGGAACAACTGAGAATTTTTTAAGTTTTATGGATCTTTGTTCTTCATGTTCTTAGGAAGAACATTGTATTAGTTCATGATTTGGACCAGTTTTGGTATAATTCCTTGCACCGACAACTTCATTAGTTTTGATTAATCAATAATAAAGGGTTAATTTGTATCAATAATCATGATTTTTTGAGTTTTAATCCTAGAGTTTTGTTTTTGCATCAAAACCTATTTTGATCAAATCATGATTATTGGTTGATAATCGTTAATATTTGATGCTTAATTATTTTTCAGTGATTGATTTCCAACATGCCTATATCTTTGGTTTGTTTATATTTGGTCTGAATCTTGATTTATGTTGTTGGGCATATTCTCTATGTTCTTGAGTTTTTCTGGATTTTGATACTTTTTTGACAAAACTTTTCATGTTTTTGTATATGATTTAAGTTTTGATTTGGTTTTTGGTTCAAACTATTGCTTTTTTATTCGATTTATAGTCGAACCAAATATATTGGGTCAACCTGATTAGGTCAAATTCGAGTAAGATGTGTAAGGCCTTGTTTGATTTTCAACCTTTTTTATTAATAAATTTTTGGCTAAGGACATGTTTGGTAAACATGCTCTTAAATCTATTTTGACAGTTTTATTTAAAGAAAAAAGGTTTTTGCTAAACAAATCCTTATTGGATTAATTCTAACCATTTTAAGACCCAGATTTAGCATCACATTTATTTTCTAGATATAGTAAATTCCTAACATTCTGAATAACAAACTAATTGTTATTAGATTTTTGTTATTTTGATCAAATCTTAATGAATAATCATAAACCTGTAACGATATTTATTTTTGCATTTTAAAAAAATGATAAAAATATAATTTTATTTTTAAAAAAATATATATGAAAAACATTTAAGATTTGATCGTATGCATGAAAAATTAAATATTTATATATGTGTGTGTGTGTTTAAAATAACTTTTTTTAAATTAATTTTATTAGATATTTAAGTTTCTAATCAAGATTTATTTATTTTTATCTTAAAAAAATATTATAACAAAGTACGCAACCTAATAAATACATGCAACCAAAATAATAATTAAAGATATTTCTAAATTATTAAAATATAATTTTTTTTGTAAAAATAATATTAAAATATAGTAATCAATATATTCACCACATAAAATGCATAAGCAAACCATGAATTAAGACATCATTTAAGAATTTCAAAGAATTATAAAAATTAAATTATAAATAACTTTGACATCCTATTTGTATAATATTTCATGAATAATTAATTTCATTTTTTTTCCAATCTTAGTCTCGAATATTGAATTTTTATGTATTTGTTTTTCAAACTTCATTAATTTTAAATATTATTAAACACAATAAAATTTAAAATTCAAATTATGAGTTTGAGAGATTAACTGGGGTTAATTTAATATATCTCCATTTCTATGTAAAAAAAAATCATTTTATAATTTTTTTATTTTAAATTTTGTTGGTATAGTATAGTGAGAGAAGTAACCTAGTTTATATTTAAACAATCCCCTATCATTAAATTCGATTTCAATCTGAAAACAACTCTAACCAAACATCAAAAAACAGCATTAATTTTTTCCATAAACAATTTTCAGATGTAACACCCGACCTGTAAGTAAATGACAGCATCATTTTGCAACAGAACCATTCTTTTCCAGATGGGTCACCAATATCCAATCCAGTAATGACAGATGGACATAGAAAATGGAATGGTCAAACCTTAATTTAGAGAGGATGATGTTGCACGGTATTTGACCCAGACCAGCCGTTTTGGACTTGTATTCTCTCCCTTCCTGCGCTATCCTTCTCCATCGGGCTAGGAACCGGTCAACAAGCATGACGAGCTCAGGTCCCACCACGGATTCATTGACTTTTCATTTGCGAAATATGCCGGCTCCTTCTATTCACACTCCGTTTAGTGGGGTCCAAAGTCATAGCCTAGAATCTAGATAGAAAAACGCGTTTATTGTAGCTTCTTCTGCTCTCAGAAGGAATATATATATATTTTAAATTTTAGAAATGCTGTTTTCTTAAATTTAATTTTTTATTTTATTTTTAAAAATTATTTTAATCGTGGATGCTGTAGTTAAATTTTTTTTTTCGTGAGGTTTTTTATAGCTACCGCATAAAGCATGCTAATTAGGTACAACTAGTTGCATGACTCACGCGATGCCGCGGGTCAATAATTTTTGCATAAAAATATTAAAAAAAATTAATATCTAAAAATATTAGGTCTTTTTACAAAACTATACCCAAGAGTCTTGGGTGTGGCTGCAACGCTTGATCCAAGAGTAATATTTATAATATTAATAATAACATTAAACTTGCATGATCCAAGTTTAAGTGGGTCTGAATACAATACCAGACCCAATAATCTTGGATGTGCGTCTGGCTGCAAGGTCGTGTCATAAAAGTGTGATAATTAAAAAGAAAAAACAAAGAAAAAAAACCAAACTGAAGAAAAAAAATAATGAAGAAAAAGAAAAAAATCTGAATTAACTGGGTTAACACTTCAAACGGGTTAACCCTTCAAACCTTGGATGCGTGTCGTGAAAGTTTGATAACTAAATAGAAAAAAAAATTGACAGGTTAACACAAAATTAACTGGGCTAACCCGTCAAACCAGGTTACCCTTTTGAACATTAACAAACTAAATTAAATAAAAAAATAATTAAAAAGAAAAAAAACAAATAAAAAGGCATCAGCCATTTCACTGTGTGCTACAGTGCGCAATCCACATTTAAAGGCATAAAAACAGCAAAAAAACAAAAAGAAAAACTAAAGGCATCATTCGATAACTAAATAAAAAACATTTAATATTGATGAACTAAATTAAATAAAAAATATTAAATAAAAAGAAACAATAAAAGAAAAAAACTATAAGAAGAAAAAATCTAACAAAGAAAAAGAAAAAAAAATCTAAATTAACTGAGTTAACCTGTCAAACCTGAGATCCGTGTCATGAAAATCTGATAACTAAATAGAAAAAAGTTTAATATCAACAAACTAAATAAATAAAATTAATTAAAAAAAAAGACATCAGCTTTTTCACTGTGAACTGCATTGTGCAGTTCATAGTGAAAGACATAAAAAAAGCAAAAAAAAAGCTAAAGGTTTCAGCCTTTTCACTGTAGACTGCGTACAATATTAAAAGATAAAATCAGAAGAACAAAAATAATGAGAAAAAAAGAAAAAAAATCTGAATCAATGGGGTTAACCTGCCAAATCAGGTTAACTTGTCAAACATGAAATTCGTATCATGAAAGTGCGATAACTAAATAGAAAAAAGATTTATTATTAATGAAATAAATTTTTAAAAAATATTAATTAAAAAAGAAAAAGCAAAGAGAAAAAAAAACCTATAGGAAGAAAAAAACTAATGAAGAAAAAGAAAAAAAAATCTGAATAAACTGAGTCAACCCGTCAAACCTGGGATCCATGTCATGAAAGTCTGATAATTAAATAAAAAAAATTTTATATTCAAAAATTAAATTCAAAAAAATTAATTAAAAAAGACAAAAAAAACTAAAGTCATCAGCTTTTTCACTGTGGACTGTACTATGCAATCCATAGTAAAATACTTAAAAAGAAAAAGAGAAAAAAAAAATAAAGGCACACGCCACGGGTTAAATTTTTTTTCTTGCATAAAAAATATCAAAAAAGAGTAAGATATAAGAGTATTAGGTCTTTCTGCAAAGATATGCCTAAGAGCCTTTAGTTCAGCTGTAATGCTTGACCCAAGAGTAATATTTATAATATTAATAATAGTATTAAACTTACAAGAGTCAAGTTTAAGTGAGTTTGGCTGCAACATTGAACCCAAGAGCCTTGAATGTGGGTCTGGCTGCAAGGTCGTGTCATAAAAGTATGATAATTAAATAGATTAATTAAAAAACAAAGAAAAAAAATCAACAGGAAGAAAAAAATTAATGAAGAAAAAGAAAAGAATCTAAATTAACTGGGTTAGCCCTTCAAACCAAGTTAACCCGTCAAACCTG
>Ga0325414_1007657_pt1 | contig 11429 bp, 7 predicted proteins | sample PopdelMetagenome_8_FD_206183 | JGI IMG/M metagenome (GOLD analysis project Ga0325414, IMG submission 206183) | Populus deltoides microbial communities from Bellville, Georgia, United States - Leaf-PdKOR-R3 | ecosystem: Host-associated > Plants > Phyllosphere > Phylloplane/Leaf | place: USA...
GATGCTTTATGATGGCCACTTCCTTGAAGGCATTGGAGCTCTGGACTAAAATCCAGATTTCTCTTTAAACTCCATGTTTGAGAAACCTAATATTAGAAAGGGAGTTGATTATCCAAACCTGGGGATATTGCTGGAGTAATTCATTCAGAAGTAGATCAAATATAGCTAGCGAAAGGCATTGTCCTGATAAACCATTCTCCCAAGCCAAGGACAGAAGCTCCCAACCATGGGGGCATGAACACACTAGTCAGGAAGATGAAATAGATGTAGGTCACAAATCCAAGGCCCACAAAGTAGTCAGAAAGAAGTTTTTTCAGAACAGAGAAGGCATATATAGTAATAATTACTTTCACAGCCCATGTTAAATTGCTATAGTACCATGTCAACAGTTAGAATTTCTAGCCAGCTCGGACACAGATAAAACCAGTGGACTGGTTTTACTTTATTTATATCCTCAACAAGAATCACAAAAAACACAATAATTTCACTCATTTAAGTAAACGTAATATGCTCTAGTAGCCATGACAGAATTATGGCTGAGCACAGTTGATTCTAATTGCTCAAATTGAATATCCTTCAAATCTATTCAACAGATGCTATGGTTCTGCATGGCTGAAATGACACCGAGTATTTTAGCAGCTGGGCAATTCTGTTGCTAGACTAAACAGATGATCCCACATGATCCCACTGCCAGTAGCTGGGGTGGCATTTTACTTCCAACTGATTGTTTTGAGAAAATTGCATTGCCCCCTTTATATAAAGAGCATCCACTATGTCCAGATTGTGCCTTCAACATTAAATAAATGTTCAAAAATGCAGGTATCTAAGAGAACAGAAAGATAGAAGCAAGCAAACTGTGTAATAGAGTGAAGGAATGTTGACACCAACCAAATATATTGACTCCAAAATGAGCATAGATCGGAGAGAAGAACCCATCCACAAGACTAATAAACCACCAAAGGATGCGGACTGTGATGGCTACAGGAAGCAGGATGGCACTGCAAAAGCAAAGCAAAGCAAATTATTGTTATGCACCAAGTAAATAAAAATTTAATAAAATGTTTCAAGAAACCTCCAAAGGATATGCGGAACCATGTGATAATGTGAAGCGTTAATATCTACAGTTCTTGATTGTAGTTGAAGGCTTACAGTATGACATGTATGCACAGAGATAGTCCATGGATATGACATTTGACTTAGCATGAAAACCTTGAATCGTGCAAATATTTCATGACTCGCCAGCACTGCAATCATTGAGTTTGGAATACAATTCACGACTTAATTTGCAAAGACTGGCACTCAAGCAAGAATGCAGGGGACTAGACGAGATAAATTCGTGAGGGAAGACCAAGAAAGTAACCATATATATTCCAGATAGTTACATAATTACCAGAATGGAAGACAAACAGATTCCTTCCCGCCATATTATTGATTTATAATGTCTTGTATCGCTCGAGAGAGTGAAGAAAATTTCCACACAACCGGTAAGGACTGCGAGAATGAGAATACAGATGCAAGTGCTGAGAATTCTATGCACTCGGCAAAACTCTAAGACACTGTCATTTACGTAGCCTGGGAAAATTCAATGCCATTTCTTTCCAAGACAGTGTCTTAGAGTTTTGCCGAGTGCATAGAATTCAGAGGAAGAATTAGTCCTCACCGGTTTTCTTAGAGTTTTCAGAGGAAGAATTAGAGACTCTTCCTTTGGTAATGATATTCTTAATATTTTTATCAGGATCTTGAATGGGTTTCAAACGCTCAAGATCGCTGTCTCTCGTTGTCATTTCTCTCTGTTTTTTCTCCTCTTGATTCTCCTCTCCCTTGCAAGCAGAGAATAAAGAATGCGTCCTCTTTCTAAAGAACCTGCATAGACACGCGGGAGTTTTAACTGCCTCGAATAAACAATTGCTGGCTCCCAACTGGGCTTCAAATTTCGATCAGCGCCATATGTCCCTACTGTAATTGTAATTCTTATAATTACAATTACAATTATAATTATAAGAAAAAACTAAAACGGATTTTTCATGTGCAGAAACATTGTACACCCATACATGGTGTACTGTGGATTGAATGTTCGTCCACAGTGCGTTTTCTTATTGTTGATAGTTGTTGATAGGGCACAGAAATGTACGGTTTAGTCCCCTTAGATTTGCTTTTTTCTTCAGATCCCTCTAATTTTAGGTGTTTGCATTAAAGGTACAAAACTTCATTTTTAATGTATTTCAATCCCTAAATGTTGGGAGATGAAAGATAAATTTTTCGGAAGAATGGAATCCAGTCATAAAAGAAGCTGATCTTGGTGTGATTTTGTTCATTTACCATACTGAAAAAACTAGATTGAAATTAGGGATGATAATGAATATCTATAGATCATATTTCTTAATATTTATACATTACTTATTATCCATAGGGTTTGTATTTCAATCCCTAAATGTTGGGAGATGAAAGATAAATTTTTTGGAAGAATGGAATCCATCATAAAAGAAGTTGATCTTGGTGTGATTTTGTTCATTTACCATGCTGAAAAAAACTAGATTGAAATTAGGGATGATAATGAATATCTATAGATCAGATTTCTTAATATTTATACATACTTATTATCCATAGGGTTTGTATTTCAATCCCTAAATGTTGAGAGATGAAAGATAAATTTTTCGGAAGAATGGAATTCAGTCATAAAAGAAGTCGATCTTGGTGTGATTTTGTTCATTAACCATGCTGAAAAAACTAGATTGAAATTAAGGATGATAATGAGTATCTATAGGTCAGATTTCTTAATATTTATACATTACTTATTATTCATAGGGTAAGAAATTTAGATATTCATACACTATTCATTGAATTTCAGGTATTCATATGAGTATTCATCATCTATTATTATTTATTATTAAATAAAAAATAAAATAGTTAATATATATTTGAAGTATATATATGTATGTTAAATGATAAGATGGTAAATATTATACATGTATACGCATTTTATATTAATATTAAGATATGTATGTATCATAGTGAATTAAAAAAATGCAAATGTTCTACAAATACATCTATATAATATAAATATATATTTTGGATCAGGTTTCAGACAAGTTTTAGGTAGGGTTTAACAATATCCATATCCTATCCATTATCTTTCAAGTAAGGTAATAATCTAAAAAATATTCATTTATTTGGGTTGGATCGATATTCATCGAGTTCGTATTAAATTGTCATTCATAATTGAAATTCTTAAAATTTATTTTAATTTGATTTAATTTTGAGTTTTTGAACTGAAATATTTTAGAGTTGAAATTGGTGTTATTAAGCTTCATAAGATGATTTTAGGGTTTTTTTTAATAAATGTTTTTTGAAATTTAAATTTTAAAGTCCAAAATATTTCGATCCCTGTTTTTTTTTACTCTATGAGATGGTCAGAATTTGTTAAGGAGATGATAGGTATTGTTGTGAAAAGTTTGAGATAATTTCATCCTTAATCATCTCTTCGTCCATCAAATACAAATAAATCACCGAATATGATACAGAATATAAGAGGATAAAAACACTTTCCTCTTCAGCCACTCACCCCAACTCCAATGAAAAATGGACTATTTCAGAACCTAGAACGGAGCCAAAGAGCTCAAGTCCAAGGACAATCAAGCAAAACATGCAGTGTGTGAGAGGCTAAATTATAAATGGGTATGAAAATATAAAAAATAAGTATGGGGTTGCTTGAACTAGAGGAACTAATTTATTTATTGCTTAAAAATATAGTGACTAAGTTATAATTTACTCGAACTAAAAGATTGACAAAGTAGCTAAGCGAAACAAGAAACAGTAATTGAATTGGCAGCTCGAAAATCTTTGATGAACAAGAAAAGAGATGATAACAAGGTCGAAACTGGTGGAGCAACTGAGAGAGAGAGAGAGGGAGAGAGGGAGAGGGAGTGCCAGATCCGATCCCAACACAAGCGTTCTTCTCTCACCATCTTTTCTCCTAAACCCCCATCTCTTCCTGGTATTTACTCTCTTTATTCCCTTTTTTTTCAAATATTTATGATTATTGTCTAAGCTTTTTATATTTTTTATTAATTTTTAATGCCCCAGTTTTTTTTTAGTAGAATAGTAATTAGGATTTGTAAATTATTATTATTTGTCATTAGGAGAATACTGATTGGAAACTGTAGTCTTTGTAGTTTCTTAGAGTTAGTATTGCTATTATTGTGAAACAGAGAATTTTGGAAATTTATTTACACTGTGTATTAGTTGAATATAGAGACAAGTTTTAGTTTTGAAACAATTTCGTCGAGAGGTACAGACCTGAACAGGCTTTGATAATGGTGTAGACTGTAGACATTGTATGTCAATTGTGCAAAACCCTTTTTCAGGGTTATATATATCGAGATCGAGCATTTTGAAATAATTGTATTTTAAGCTTTTGCAATTTGTAGTTGTAATCGACAATTGAGAAGTCTTCAATTTTTATTGAAGCAGCTTTTAGTTTTTCTTTTGATTTTGTGGAGAGCGAAGGTTGTGTTCTATCCAAATAGACTTGAATCTTTTATATAAAAATGGTATTTGATTTAGTTACTAAATCATTTAATTAGTGAATCGTGCTCTTGATACCGAAGTTGTTATTTTTCATTCTTTTGACTTCTCTTCAAAAGTTGAAATTGTCGTGTTCCATGCTGTAAAGATTCAAAGATCACACTGAAGATATCATAGGGAGGAAAATTGTATGAAATTAGTTTTAATACATTTTCGTAGTATGATGCTTTCTGCTTGTCTATTTTTTGTTATCAAACTGTTGTTCAAAATGAACAAGACTTTGCACTATTCTTTAAAGAATGAAAGCATGGCTGAAACTACTTGGTCTCAGAGTTTCTGTGTGATGCTTGCGTGTGTTGTTTCGTGGAAAGGAAGAATAGTCTTCATTACAAGAAGTTGGTTATTTCCTTTACTGTTTTGTAATTAAGACAGAAGTCCTTATGTTTTATTGTCTTCTATCTCGCAAGTTTCCACAGTTATTATTTCTTTCCATGACCACATCCCATCAATTTTGATGATCCCTAAAGTTTTTTTTTTTTTTGGCCATGTTTCAGGGCTCTGGGGCAAGCCATTAGATAAATACTAGGCAAAAGTTGATCCAGTTACATGCTGTGATAAAAAATTGTTGAGCCATACAACTCCAGTTCAAACGGAATTAAAATGAAACAAACCCTGATAATCGTTGGATGTGAAAGAGGCAACCAGATTCTTCTTCAGGGTAAATATTTTTTTGATTTGTTACAGCCTCCTTCATTCAAGTTTCTGCTGCGAATTCAGATGACTTAAAATTTTTAGGAACTTTCTGTAATTATATATGTCATCACAACTAATGATTGCAACCTTATTGGTTTCCTGTTAGCTGCTAAGAGTATTAGATATCACTGTGTGTTGCTGACATTAAGTGTAAAATCTTCCCTTAATTTCATGCAGGGCTGATGTCACTGTAGCAATCTTTTGGGCCTTAACATTAAGTATGCTTGTCATATCATCTTACAAGGCACTTTATTTCCGACATTTCTGGCTTTTGTTTCTCATAACATGTCTTGCAATTTTTCTTCCCGTACATCTGAGAAGTTCAAGGGCCCAGAATAGGGAGAGAAGATTGTCATTGCCTTTGTCCACGTGAACATGCTATGGCATTGAAGCATTTCAACCATAGAGCTTTGTAATTGGAACTTATCATTCACATTTGATTCCTGTGGCTTATTGGAAAAAATTATAAAACTCAGAGCACTGATCTTGGTCAACCTGGATTTGTCCTGCCCTCTCAGATAGATGGTATGATTCTTTTGTTTATCCTTCATAACCATACACAGAAGCTATGAAATTTTTCATAACACTTTTTATTAACAAATGTGAAAGTCTATACATCTGAGCAAAGTTTAGGAGCAGTTACCTGTTAATCTTTCGAGTATTTACATTGTAAATTTAGTCCTATTCGGAAAAACTATCACAGCATGCTGTCAAGATTACTGTGTTGTAATAAGCTATTTACATGAAATAGAGAAAGACATAATAGACTCTCTCTCTCTCTCTCTCTCTCTTGCTCGTTTCAAGATTGTCATTGAGCTTGAATCTAGAATACTCCAAGGCTGTTCCTTGCTTTATTATTTAAGCCAAAGCCCTAGCCTTTCAAAAGAATAGGGGGGAGGAACTGGCATTGGGTACTCGTAGCTATGGGTGCAAGTAGGTACCGGGACCCAAACTGATCTGAATTGGACTGACCGCAACTTGGTTCTTCAGTTTGGGTCTGGATTGGTATTTTCTAAGCTTGTGTCGGTTCTTGGGTAGGCATATTGGCCAATCCTACCTTTATCTTAAATTAATGCCATGTGTTTAATTTATATCAGATTGAACCTTATGATAATGAGTTTGGCACACTGGATACCTGTTGTGGACATCTTATGCGACAACTCATGTGACTTGTCCATAATTTCTCTCTCTCTCCCCCCCCCCCCCCCCCCCCCCCCCCTCCCCCACCTCTCCTGCTCATTTCAAGATTGTGGCAGGTCTATTTATCACAGCCAATTAAGACCACTATTAATTGTCTTTCCCTCCTATTTTCTCTATCTTGTACTCTCCTCCTCTCGAGACAATTATCCCCTTTTTTTATATTGGTGTTTATGTCAAGGTTGTGGAATGAAACTGATAATTAATATAAGAATCTGGAAACTTTAGCATCTGGATGGAAATTGTTAAAAGAATGGTTGATGATACTCAAAAGTTTTTGATTGCTTTTAAGTCAATGGATTGCAAAAGGAGGGAATTGTTGGATTAGGAAGGAAATAGAACTTTGAACTGATTATTACCAATTTAATCTGGGTTCACATTGTTACAGACAAGAGCTTTTTTCAGTTCTGAGTCCATTTTATTGGAGGTTTTAGTGCGGTTTATTTGTCCAAAAACCTCTGGCAGAGTTTACCTGCAACCTCAGGACGGGATCCAATAAAAAAACATAATAGGTACAATTCATCTTGTGAAGCGACTTCTTGATGCTGTTTTCGCATGCTTCTTCATGTTGGATTTTTGGTGTTCTTGCTGTTCCCTTCCCCTATGACAGAACCTCCCCCTACCCCAAAAGCCCTTTCTTTTCTAGTATGCTACTTGAGGAATACTTGGTGCAATGTTAGAGGCCCAACTAAAGGTGTTAAAGCAGTGATAGTAGAGTCCTTCGTATATATTCATGGGACTTTTGAGTATTCATATGTATAAGGATAATTTGTAGAATACAGCTCATGTGGTATTACTTTTTTTCCATAATTTGGAAGATAATGTCTAGACCATGTTAGTAAATATGAAACCATTCAGTTTGAAAAGTTTTATGTTGTTATCAAATGCAAGTGCGAAGGAGCATATTAACTTTGGTACTTTCTTTTCTGATTTTTAATGAACAGGTGAAATATTGGGTACTTTGATTGTTTTCATTTGCTTTTACTGTGCCAAAAAAATCGAATTGTTTACTAAGTATTAGGGTTTAAATGTTGTCGATACTTTTGCTTCAAAGTCGTGTTTACTGTTTGAATCGATTTTATTAATTATGTAACATTTTTTGTGCTTAGACCATTAACCACTGTCTCAATTCAATCCTGTCACATGATATTGTATAAATATTAACTCCTTTTGCTCTCGTCGATACTTTTGCTTCAAAGTCATGTTTACTGTTTGAATCGGTTTTATTAATTATGCTACATTTTTTGTGCTTAGACCATTAACCACTGTCTCAATTCAACCCTGTCACATGATATTGTACAAATATTAACTCCTTTTGCTCTCGTCGATGCTTTTGCTTCAAAGCCGTGTTTAGTGTATGAGTCGGTTTTATTAATTATGCTACATTTGTTGTGCTTAGACCATTAACCACTGTCTCAATTCAATCCTGTCACATGCTATTGTATAAATATTAACTCCTTTTGCTCTCTTTTAAATCAATTGAACAAAAACTAGATGGAATATAAGAAGCATAATTGGCATTGAAAGAATAAAGTAGGTGTGTCTGTGCCTGTATAGTTTTCGTGGTCTTCAAACCAATGCTCTCATGGTCCCCCAGGGGACCATTCTGGTCCGTTTCCTCAAACATGACTCAGGATACCAGTTGTCATGAGCTAGGGAAGAGGAAAGTAGGAGAATAACATGAAATGGTGATGTTGATGGGCTGCATACAGGCGACATGATTACTCTTAATTAATGAGTATATGGCCCCAACATGCCTCACGAAGGAATGCAGGGGACCGTCTTCTCTTGGCCTGCATATGAATATGATCAATGTCCATAAATGATTGTTTCATCACACCACTTCAATTTTCTGATATTTTCCTGTATGGTGCTTTTAGTTGAATCCCAATAATGTCTATCAATGATTCATCGGGTCTCGTATTCATTTTTCTAACCATAGATTGATTAATAGACAGCGTGGAGTGTGGATCATCACTAGTTGCTCTCTCTGAATTTTTAGCTATTAGCTCTCCACCTTAACTTCGAGTTACCATGTGATAATTCTGATTGGATAACTGGCAGGTTTTGTGCTTCTATTTGCCAACTGTGTGGGTTAGGTCTCACATTTTTGGATAAAAAGTAGCGAGCTACCTTTTGAATGCAGGATATTGTAGTCGTCAATGGTATAAATATATTATGCATACTAGTGGCTCATTATGATAGGATCTGTCAGCTTTCATTGCTGCATACTAATGGCGCATGGGATCTGTTCTGTTTGTCAAAAAGTTGATGTTAGTGGAACCAGAAAGTACCTTTGTAAAACATGCTGTTTGCATGAACCGCAGTTTCTTCCACTATAGATTACATGGATGATTTTTCTTTCCTTTTCACCCCGCTTTGAGATAATGTAATGTTGCAGTCGGTGAGAAGAAGTGATTAAGGTGTGCTTGGCAGGTAATGATGGCCATGATTTGGTTGGAAGTGAGGGAGTTGTGCTTGCGCAATAATGTGGCCATGCTAGGGTTTTGTTTTGATGTCTAGATTTTCCAAAAATCATGGATTAGTCTACTTCTATGAACCACGCACGCCCTCAGGAATTATTTGTAGGACACGTATATCATTAGACCTTCCTCTTTGACACTTGCATCCAGGATTCGCGTGCAATAAAATCCCAAATCCAGGAAAAAGGTGACGAAGGATTTTGCGGGAAACATGCTGCTGATCTTATATAATCCCTGGGTCTCTCTATCTTTTATCGAGTCTCTTATCAGTTTTGAGATGTTGATTGGAGATCTATCCAGAGAACAGGAAAACACTGTTCTATGAGTCATCTTTTCAATCCAAATTAGGTTTATTTGCCGCAAAATCGCTAGGCTAGCTTCGCTTTTATTCGCTGATAAGACAAGGCAATATATTCTCACTTTTGCCTCAAAGGCCTATATTCTCGGCCAATCAATCAATACTCTTCCACTAAGTCCAAATAATTGGAAAATTTAAATATTTTTTAAGGTTCACCTTTGTCCTTGTGCCATCATGAAGCCTTTAATTCCTGTGCTAAAATATTATTGATTAGGCATAATATCAATTGATGCAGGGGCTGTGCTAAGGGCAAGTGATGCTGTGTGATGCAATGTATGATGGATTCTAGCCATCCATGTGAATCACAAAAATACAAGTGAAGATTTGCATGCATGGTTCTGTCTTGGCAGAATCCTGGATGCAAGAAAATATCAGCTTCGCATTAAACTACCATTTGTCGGTGGGTGATTGTTGTCTTAATGCGACACGGCCGAAAGCCGAAAGGAAAGGGAGCCCTACTGGGTTTTTTCACAGCCAAATAAAAATGGCTAGATTTGTTCCGTTCTTTTTTAAGTTCAAAGTTAAAACTTTAGATGTTTCGCTTTCGATGTTCAGGAAAGCTTTTAGTACACTGGAAAGTGAGACGTCAGAGTATTTTGTCACTCTGTAAACCGTTCACTGTCCTGGAAGGCCACACTAGAATATTTGCTAGCCCTTGGGCAGGGCTGCCCTTGTTTGACTTCCTCTTGCCTGCCGCATTTTGTAGGCCTGTGTTTCCTTGGTTCTTGCGAGTTGCTAAAGGAAAAGCTACCATTTTGGACCAGTAGAAGGTAAGGTAGCAAGCACCACGTGATTCTCAAGCCACCACCAAACCAGCAGGATGGACGTTGCTTTTATTATTATTGAACCTCCCAAGAAAATGTCGTCCAGTCATTGTTGTGCTTCACTTGCTACTTGTATCACCGCGACATGAGCTTATAGGGAGGTTCTTCCACCGCCTGTGGCCACCTGACTGGCGCAAGCAGCCGTTACGTGCATGTCCTGACTGTTCCATCTAAAACCACAAGTGGTGTCTATACATACCGATCTGCTAGCGTATACAGGCAACGTCTGGTCTAGATGGAACAGCTGTGACAGATGCGAATACTCCCTGCAATCCCTTTGGTCATCAATTTACCACACAATTCATAAAGGTTTCACATTGTTTAATCTTGCAAATCAAGAGAGACAGGGCTAGCTTGAGTTTGAGTCCCATTTAAGCATTACACAGCAATAAACCTCAACCCTAAAGTATTTGGGTCAACTCTGCACATACCTTTTGCTTCATTTATACTAGTTTATCTCATGAACTAGCTAAAGTTAAGGTATTACTCCGAGAGTAAACGATCCATTTCGAGTGCTTTAATGACCCAACCATTACAATAACTGATTGTTCTTAAGATGTTTAGCTTTGTTATGTCAGCATGGCCCTGAGTTAAGCCAGGAGAAGGACAAGGAGTGTTATTATTACGGGAAACACCATGATTTAGAGAGGCCCTCCAAGATCCACTTGGCTGCTGCCAAATGAAATGGAGAGAAAGACCATGCACCACAAAGGCTAGAGACACTGGTCAAAGATTGTGACTCTTGTTTTTTTTTCTCCTTCCCTCACAGGTAGAGCCCAGATTGCCATCATTTCCCTTGGAAAATCATTGAGCATCGTGCGGCCACGTTTTCTGCTATAGCCGCGCGTGGGCAATGATTGAGGTCTCTCTGTTTGCGCAATCAAGATGGAGTTTGATGTTGAGAGATGGAACCCTTCACCAAAAATCCCTTCTCCACAGAAAAAAGAAGATTTTAATAATTAAATGTGATTTTTATTTATTAATTAAACACAATTAATTTATTTGTACCATGTTGTTGGTTGTTGTATCCACTAGTCGGAAATCAGAATAGTATACAAAGTCTTTTTACTTCAAATTAAATTTACTCCAAAAAAAAATGTTTTTTTTAAATAAAATAATATACACTCACCGAAATCCTATAAACTATTCAAAATGCATTGTCAGCATGCATGCATGGAACACGGGCATCCAAGGTCAACAAAAGCTTCTCGATTTAAAATAAGAATATACCTTAATAGCAACAAGCTAAAAATATTTTCAATGAACATATATATTATGTTTTTGTTTTTT
>Ga0325414_1007660_pt1 | contig 11428 bp, 5 predicted proteins | sample PopdelMetagenome_8_FD_206183 | JGI IMG/M metagenome (GOLD analysis project Ga0325414, IMG submission 206183) | Populus deltoides microbial communities from Bellville, Georgia, United States - Leaf-PdKOR-R3 | ecosystem: Host-associated > Plants > Phyllosphere > Phylloplane/Leaf | place: USA...
TTTTTTTTTTGTACTTTTTATAGGGGATTGATATAGTAGAGGTGTTCGCGTGGCGTAGAGGCCACGAGATCATGCCAATAAATGAATGCCACGTGTGACTAATAGTGATGTGGATTTAACGTGTGGGAGAGTCGGCACGTTTGACCGAGCAGATTGATCGGGTAAAACAGGAACACTTAATTGGCAGGTAATGAATGGCGTGGCAAGTTGATTGATCGGGTAAAAAAGAAACACTTAAGGTGGTCCACAGTGAACAAATTTATTTTTAAAATTAATACAATTAAAAAAATAATTTTTATTTTAGCACAGAAATAATAGAAATGCATGGAGCACATGTGGCACCTTTAGGTCACACGTAATACATTTACAACTTAGAGATTATTCTTGTATTATATTTGGAACAAATAGTCGTCCTGTGTTTGTTTTTTTAAAAAAATTTTAAAAAAAATTTTTTTAAAATTTTTTTTTATGTTTGTTTACTATTAAAAAAAATTAATTAACAAAAAACACTTTCCAATTAAAGGAAAATTTAGCTTGATTTCTAGAAAAGTATTTTCCTGAAAAATTTAAATAGAAAACACTTTCTGAAAGTTATAAAAAATTTAGAAATGTCATATTATTTAATAATTATATCAAATTTAGTTATCAAATTTTATATATATATATATATATATATATATATATATATATATCTCTATATATATATATATATATTGTTTTAAATATTTATTTTTCAATTTCATCTCTTAAAATTTAATTTATATATTAACTTTGGTCCTTATTTTTATAATTGTTATTTACTTTTCCCTTATCATTTTTTTATTAAAATTTTTTATCTATCAAATTTGGTTCTCATTCTTTTGATTGTTACTTATTTTATTTGAAATAATTTATGAATGTTAATTATTATTATTTTAATTTTTTCATCTTTCATTTTTTTATTTTTAAATTTGATCTCTATTATTTTGATTATTATTTATTTTATTTGAGATAATTTATGAAATTATATTTTTTTTCAATTTCATTATCATTCAACTTTTTAATTTATAAGATTTGTTCTTTATTATTTTAATAAACTTGAGAAAAATAAAACATTAATAAGTTATTTTCCAGCTCATTTTTCATGACATAACCAAACACTGAAAAATATTTTCCAACTTATTTTTCATTACACTACCAAACATAAGAAAATAATTCACTTTTCAAAAAAAAACTACTTTCCAGCAAACAAATGAGGCCATGGTAAATTTATAATAAGTAATCGTGTGTATGTAGTACATATGCAACTAATTAAAACCTACCACGCTACCAGTCTCAGCCATTTCAACTTCCTGCCCGATAAAAACACAGTTTTACAAAATCATAAAAACAACATTTATAGTTTAAGCCAACGAAATCACCTAATTTTTATAGCAGGTAAATTTATAATTAGAAAAAACTTAATCTTAATACCAAATAATTCATCACAGTAAACAATAGCAATTCAATTACAAATTAGTTAAATTACATAGATAAACATCTTACAAATTAACATGTTGATGAGCATGCACCATTAGAACCATGGGCATGTTGTCATCGTGCATGATAAACACGGCTATCCTCCTCTATTTTGTTGTCTAAAGCCTAAGCCTTCCCAACCTTGTTAATTGAAGAACGGTACAATGAGAACCAAGTTTTGAAAGCACAGTGCACAATATCGTTAGTAGCATCATGAATTGCGATCGCAACTCTCAAACCCTTGCATATTAAAAAATTCACCTAATATATTAGAAAAGATTATATTATCATTTATAAGATATAAATAATATTTTTATTACATGTTAAAAAAACTAATCCATACATACCAATTTATGATATCTTGGTTCACAAAGCTTATAATTATCTGAATTAAATGTTGGCTAACACAAAGTGTCACGTGGACATCTCATAACATACTTCCACGGTGGTGTTATGAATCACCTTGTTATGTTTATGTACCAAGACACGTAGAGATTTAACTTAATATGCGAATACAGCTATGTAAATATGCGATCTCTAATAAGATTTGATTCTTTCAAAACTAATATCATCCTAGGCAGCATTTGAAAAGACTTCTCATATGATCTAAACAACCTCTCTAATATTTTCTATTTAACTAACCAAGCTTTTTTATACGATATATTATACAAAAAATCTTTATGGATAGTTGCCTGGATGGTTGTAATTTTAATATTTATTTCAGCTTTGACAATGGTAAACATCATAGTAATAGAATTTTTGTGACATATATAGGGCTCTTTCAATTCTGAAATCTCAAATGAATCAGAATTCTTGTGATATCTCCCACGCAAATACCATTGACATGATGGTTTATACTTACATTGTAACTGCACATAAGTTGTGGTTGAACGTTTCACTTTGTAGTGAAGTGAATTTTTTTACATGTCACCACTTAACTGCATTAGTTAAATCAACCTTGGTTCAGAATATTTGTCCAACCTCTAACTCGGTACTTAAGCTTGAATTCCTACGACTCAAAACCCAATCAAAACTCATCATATAAGTAGACCTACTAGCATCTTTGAATTCAAGAATAGGGGGTCTTATTGTTTGGTTTGTTGGCTTATGTTGCTTTTCTTCCTCAGCTACATTGTCAACATGGCAATCATCTTCCTCATCCTCGGTTTAGATTCATCATAACAATATGGAGTTATTACCATACCCAACCAAGGTTCCTTGTGTATCATTTCTTGAATTGATGTTAGATTCATTGCATCATTAATTGTTCTAGATGGATCTGCTGCATGTGATGATTTTGTAGTCATTTAATTGTAACTTAGGACCCGAGTCAACTCCAAACTCGAAAAGTTTCATACTTTTGGATTTCTACTTAAATGAAGCTCTAGTATTTACAACCAATTTACAGTGATCAACCCAACCATTGCATTAAAACCTATATCACTAGTAATGGGCACACCGACAAAACAATTCGGATGGCCCCCGCCTAACATCCTCCAAGTAATAGTAACATCAAATTCCACCAAATTCCTTCACAAACTAAAATTTTAAATTCATCAAATGAACTATCTAATCCTAAGCTACATAACTCGGTATTTCCTCCATGGTAAATGATATTATTATTATTATCGATGATTTTACCACTATAATAACATAGAATTCACATTATAAAAGACATGTTTTGTGAAAATCAAAACAAAACACAACGTTAATTTTTCAATATAGCGAATTATTCAAGTTACATTAAAAAATCCAAAATTAACAAAATCATTAACTAAACCCTAACACTAACATAATCAACACAACATAATTCATTTATTTTTCATACCAAATCAGACAATGGATATACTTACTTAACTAATTTTATACCTAATGAATCTCAAATTATAGTTCAATTAAACAAAATAAACAAAAACCCCAACCTAAACCCTAAAACCCTTATCCTAGAAAATTCATAAATTAGCCAAGTAAAATAACAAATTAATAAAGGGGAAGGTGAATATACCTCAAATTGGTTAAATGGGGTGTTTGTGGGTGGTGATGGCAATGACGATAGGGAGAAATCGGTGGTTGTCATGGGTGGATAGCGAAAGAGAGAATTCACAGCTGAAAGAGAGAGAAAAGTGAGGTTTGTCATGGGGAAGAGAGAGATAGTTTTTTTAATGGTAGAGAAAGAGATCATCTTGCTTAAGTTAAGAGCTACGCCATTAGGAAGAAGGAGCAAGGGAAGAAAGAAAAAAGTAATGAGAGAAGAAAAGAAAGGGAAATTGTCTTCAAAATACTTAACTAGGTGGTCACACATGCAGTACATATGCAACCATTGTTTATGTGCTAAAGTGACAATTATTTTTTTAACTATGCTAATTTGGGAAATAAGTTTGTCGACTATGTTAATGTGGGAAAAAAAAACTCAATTTTAGGATTGTTAAATTAAACAAAACCTAAAAAAATCAATTTTTCATGTAGATGAGGACATAAAACATTATGGATTGAAACAATATAATGATGATATTTCCCTTCTCTACAAAAATTAAAGGCCTTGTTGATGGGATAACAAGGTCTTTTCCACATGATTCATTAGTTATTACCAAATTAACTGGGAAAAATTGGATTTTTTGTATTTGTTTAGCATAGTAAAATTACTTAATTACCTTTAAAAGTTTTTTAAAAAAAACTAGCATCCAGGGGTTTACTCGTCTTTTTATTTTTAAAGCATGATGAAATGACATACTTACACTTTGAATAAAAAATTATTAAGTAAGGGTGTAGAGGTTTTTTATATTTTCAACTTGTTTTTTTTGTTTTGTTATAATCAAGTTAAAATAGGAGCAATTTAGTATTTTAATAAATATAAATATTATTTTATAAGAAAAATGGTTGGCGCATGCAACGCAAATGTCAACGGAAGAGACATTTTTGCCATTTAGGCAATGCATGAGGCTTCTTCCGGTGGCCTAACAACGACTTCTAGGGTGTCATTTGAATCGTCATTATCGACCCTTCATCTCAGGGCAGTGCATGTGGCTCATGAACCTTTGGTTTGGCATAACAACCTTTTTCATTATTTTCTCTCTCGCTTGATAAGTGTTTCCTTCAAATTCCATCACTATTCTTTTGATTGTTATTTGTTTTATTTGAGATAATTTTTAAAATTAAAATTATTTTTCAATTTCATCCTCATTTAATTTATTCATCTATCATATTTGGTCCATATTCTTTCGATTGCTATTTTTTTATTTTTTATCCTTATCTTGAATTATTTAATTTAATTTTATTTAATTCTATACCAGATTTGGTCCTCATTATTTTGATTGCCATGTTTTTTTTTTTATCATTTTCTTGATTTATTTCATTTTCAAATTCATCCATCATTGTTTTATTTCATTTAATTTTTATACCAGATTTTTTTCTTATTTTTTTAATTGCTATTTATTTTGTGTTTTTTAGTTTTGAATGATTGAGAATTTCACTTCATAATTATTTCAGATTTGTCTTCTATGGGTTAACCTGGTTTCATAATCCGAGTTACAAGTTTTGAAGATTACCTTAATTTGTCATCGATATTTTTTTAAATTGATTTTTTTTTTCATTTTCATCATTCGACATTAGGTTATTAGGCCTTCGACTTCGTGATTTCTATCACTTTCCTTTCTATTAAGTTATTATGATCTCATAAGGGTGCGGGTAGTTGGGTTAACCCGGGTTAACTTGGGTTTTTTTTCCTTCAATTTTTCCTTTTATTATTTAGTTTGCTTAATAATTGACTTCCATTGTTCTATTCAATTTATTTTATATGAGGTTATCTAACCTCACAATCTGGTTACAAATTTGACATGCTAACTCGAATATAGTTTTTTTTGTTTTTTTTATATTGATTTTTTTTTCAATATGTCCTCCAGCATTTGATTTGTTGGTAATTAAGCTTATTTTTTTTTTTCTTTTTATGAGGTTATTTTGTTCTCATTAAATTTTTGCTTTGTAACCAAATGAGATTGTTGAGACCTTTTAAGAAAATTTAAAGAGTATCTTTTTATAATATTGACAAACATTCATTTTTCTCGATTAGCCATTGTTATTTTTTTCCTTGATTTTTTTTTATAATCATATTGTTACCCATTTTTGGATTCCCGCACAAAAATGAGAAAATAAAAAATATATATTAAAAGATATTTGGAAGAAATCCAAAAAATAATAGCAGCGAGAAAAGGATGCTGAAATGCCCATAAAATAGTTAGAAATTGGTTGAGAAGGTTCATAAAATATAAGGATTGAAATTTTACAGTATATTTTTGACTGATGAAAGCCTTGTTGACAAGGAAAATTTAATTTGAAGAAGAAAAGTCCAAAATCAGATGTTTATGGATTCAATTAAATTCTATTGAAGGTTTAATTGAATTTATAGAGGGTTCGATTACAAGAAAAATTGTTTAGTAAATTTCGGTTTTATTTGGAAGAAATTAAAGTTCAGGGGTCCAATTACAATTTATCCAAGGACTTGACTACAAAATTTCAGAATTTTGGTAACCAAACTAAAAATGGCCATTTCACATTTCAAAACAGCATCGTTTCAAAAGACATTGTTCATCACCTTCTTCATTACACTAGGGCAGCCATTTCAGCAGAAAGAAACAATTAGCCTCAGCTGCCCACGATGCAATACGTTACTGAAACGTATGGCATTTATTCAGCTATAAAACCAGAGAAAAAACGTACGCCCCTGCCATCACCGTCCATTACCATTACTCTTGCAATAATGGTCCTTAATGTCTTTATTATCAAGGAAAACACATGCTTTCTCTGGCTAGAAAAGCCAGAGAAGGGATCGAACAGAGGGGGACAGAAAAAAAAAAAAAAAGGAGGAGGAGGGGAGAGAGTATAGGGGAGAAGAGAGTAGAGAAGAAAGAAAAGGCAATTAGAACCCAGAGAAGAACTAGAGTAATAAAAACAGAGAGTCAAAGTGAAAGAAACCAGTAGAGAGAGAGGGAGACGAAAAGTAAAATATAGAGGAGAGACATAAAGAAAACAAGAAAGTAGAGAACCAAGAACGAGCGAACGAAGAAGCAATGAAACTAGAGAGAACAGAAAAACTCAATAACACACAAAGAAGAAAGACGGAAGCGTTGTCTAGAGCACGCTATTACCATCGTCTTCGACTTTGTTTTTGCCTCCAGGTTTGTTCTCCTCGTCTTTGTATATGCATTTCCATTTGCATTTTATTGTTCAAGTGAATTATAATTTATTTGAATAGTAACTGAGAAAGCACGCGTGAGGAAGCTCACACGTACCTCTTGTTTGCCCATCCGGGTCATTAGAAGCCAATGACCCGACTAGGCCTGATGGGTCCAGCCCAACCACATGGGTCGAGCTGGACCCAATCCAATAAATAAATAAAAATGAGATTGGTGTTTTTTTTAATCGTGTATTTATTTTGTGATTGTAAAGATATAAATTTGATATTAAAATACTCGGTTTTCATTGAAATGTTGCAAAAAAAAATGTTTTGTTTTCATGCATATAGCCAAGTCTAGAAATAAAAAAAGTCATATTGTATTTTCATATGACAAAAAAATTTAAAATATGTGTTAACCAGTTTAATAAAGTCGTGAGAACTAGGCCAACATTTCAAAAAATCCAAAAAAATTATTTTTTTCTTTTAATATCTGGGATTACGAACTTACACGTAAGACGTACTCCTAATATTAAAATCATTTTCTTTGGTTGACGTTAGAACAGTTAGGTTTTACCCAATAAGATAATGATCTCCTTATCAAGGATAACTTTTCTTAAATCATAGACAAACTAGCAATTAGAAATACAATAATACTTTAGATATTATCAGACAATTAAATAATGCGGCTTACTTTAGATAAGATGTATTTGGGGTGCTAATACATTTTCTTTACGCAATCAGTCCTCGTACCTGATCTCTAAGACCAGTTAGGGTTCCTAGTGACCAAATACTTGGAGGCGACTCCCATTCCATTTTTCCATTGATAAAAGACAAGAATTCATTGTCTCTCCATATTTGCCAGATAAATAGAATACACTATATGAGAGTGGATTTTTCACCGCGATGTCATATATATGCAATAATTATATTATTAAATTAACCAAACTTACTGAATTCATTAAAATCAATGGCTTGGATACTAAATTTTTTTTACTCCTTTAAAAACGTTATCATCGCATGGGGAATTCTCTTTTTGTGTAAGGAAAGATTTAATCACGTAGTGTTGGACACTTATGTAATAAGATATCATCATATTTATAGATTTTGATATCATTATATAAAACAAATGGATTTAATGGATTACCACGTTACATTTATAAGCTGGGCTAGATTTGTATGCTTTTCATGAAAAACAAATAATGATTAATTGTTGGTTTTGGGTGAGTTACATGAGCTAAATCCTTCAAGCTTCCGTGATACTTAGATGCGTTGATATAAGATTGAAAATTAATGCAAAATTTTGTAAGGTTAATTATTATGAAAATTATTAAAGGTGTAAAAATTATTTTTAAAAAATATTAGGTACATTAATAAATTTTGGGTGAGTTACATTAATAAATGAAACGTTAAATTGTTAATGATAAATGAGAAAATATTTCAAATATTAAGTTTTGAGGTTATAAGCTGTAAAGGATTTTTTTTCTCATCAATTTTATTCATATATAATTTATATTTTCCGAATTATTGATATTAAAATTTGAAGCAACCTTAATTAAATTTATACCTAAATCATAGACATGTAAAATAACTTTAGTGGCCCAACAAACATCTATTACAACATATACTACAACTAAAATGCTTAGGTAAAATATTGTAGGAATACATCATAGCCATAAAAAAAATCACCCTGAAATGTTTTTTATTTCAACTTTGTCTTTTATGTCTAAATTAATGATTAATCTATCAAAATCTCTTAAGGAAAGATGAAATTCGACAAAAAAGGATCAAAGAATTAAACAATGAGAAATCTCATAACCAATCTCAAATTCACTAAAAGAAATTTGGTTTAGTTCCCTACTTTCATTTTCTTTCCTCTATAGTCTTTACTAGAAACGTGGCCCGCGCTACACCGCGGGTCAATTTTTTTTATAGAAAATATATAAAAAAGTTAAAATCTAAGAGTGTTAGGTCTTTTTACAAAGTTATACCTAAGAGTATTGGGTTTGTTTGCTAGTCCTTACCCAAAAGTTATATTTATAATATTAATAATAATATTAAACTTGCATGATCCAAGTGTAAGCGAGTTTGGTTGCAACATCAAACTCGGGAGCCTTGGATATGAGTCTGGTTGCAAGGTCTTATTATAAAAGTGTGATAATTAAAAAGGGAAAAAATTTAATATTACAGAATGAAATTAAAAAAAAGATTAATTGAAAAGAAAAAAACAATAAAGCAAAGCATTATTCTGATGAATAGTGCTTTGCAAGGAGGGGTACAGTAAAATCCCCTTATGAGATCACAATAATTTAATGAACAGTAAACAAAACAAATCATAAAATTTAATTCTTAATCAAATCGATATTAAAAGATGAAATTGAAAGAAAAAAAACTACTTAAGAAAAAAATAATAATTTTGAATCAACTGGTTTAACCTGTCAAACCTGGGATTTATGTCATGAAATTGGAAGAAAAAAGATTGATGTCTTTTAGTTATAATTAATTACAATATTTAAAGAAGAAATTGGAAGAAAAAAACTAATAAAAAAAAGAAAAAAAATCTGAATCAACTGGTTTACCCACCAAATCAGGTTAACCTGTCAAACCTTGGATTCGTATCATGAGAGTGTGATAACTAAACAAGAAAAAATTAACATTAATAAACTAAATTGAACAAAAAAAAGATTAATTAAAAAGAAAAAAAAGGAAAAAAAACCTACAGTAAGAAAAAAACTAAAGAAGAAAAAGAAAAAAAATCTGAATTAACTGGGTTAACCCGTCAAATCAGGTTAATCCATCAAACCTGGGATCCGTGTCATGAAAGTTTGATAACTTAATATTATAAATTTTTAAAAAATAATAATTAAAAAGGAAAAAAAACAAAAGGTAAAAAAAACAAAAATACTAAACAAAAAATACTAATTTAAAAAAAAAAAACCTACATGAAGAAAAAGAAAAAAAAGCTGAATTAACTGGGTTAACTCGTCAAATCTGGGATTCGTGTCATGAAAGTTTGATAACTGAATAGGAAAAAAAAATATTTACGGGTTAACCTAAAATTAGCTAGGTTAACCCGTCAAACCCAGAACCCGTGTCATGAAAGTTTGATAAATAAATAGAAAAAAATTAACATTAACAAAAAAAAATTAAACAAAAAAAATATTCATTAAAAAAAAAAGAAAATAAACAGCTTAAAAAAACAAAGAAAAAAAGAAAAGAAAAAAAAGAAAAAAATTGCTTTAAAAAAAACAAAGAAAAACACAAAAAAAAAAGACAGCACAACGTTTCACTGTAGACTACACTCGAAAAAATTAATTAAAAAGAAAAACCAGAAGAAAATATGGGTTAACCCATCAAACCCGGAACTTGTGTCATTAAAGTTTGATAACTAAATAGAAAAAAATTTAACATTAACCAAAAACATTAAACAAAAAAATATTCATTAAAAAAAAACTTAAAAAAAAACAAAGAAAAAAGCAGAAAAGAAAAAAAAACAGCTAAAAAAAAAGCAAAAAAAAAAGAGCGAAAACTGCTCAGCGTTTTACTAAAAAAACAAAGAAAGAAAAGCCTACATGAAGAAAAAAACTAATGAAGAAAAAGAAAAAAAAATCTGAATTAACTTGGTTAACCCGTCATATCTGGGATTCATGTCATGAAAGTTTGATAACTGAATAGAAAAAAAAACATTACGGGTTAACCTAGAATTAGCTGAGTTAACCCGTCAAACCCGGAATCCGTGTCATGAAAGTTTGATAACTAAATAGAAAAAATTTAACATTAACAAACTAAATTAAACAAAAAAATTATTTAAAAAGAAAAACCAGAAAAAAAATTCGGGTTAACCCGTCAAACCCGGAACCTGTGTCATGAAAGTTTGATAGATAAATAGAAAAAAATTTAACATTAACAAAAAAAATTAAACAAAAAAAATATTCTTTAAAAAAAAAAAGAAAAAAACTACTTAAAAAAACAAATAAAAGAAAAAAGAAAAAAAACTGCTTAAAAAAACAAAGCAAAACGCCAAAAAAAAGACAGCTCAACGTTTCACTGTATACTGCACTCGAAAATATTAATTAAAAAAACTAAAAACAAATTCGGGTTAACCAGTGATTAGTACTTAAAAGTGCATTTTTATCAAGGTTTTATATCATCATTTTACACTTGAAGTATTAATAACTCCTTAACTAGAGCATGTTTTATAATAATAGATCTGATAAGATAAGATAGCTTTAATTTATGGTAAATGTTCATTTTAAATGCAGGCATATCTCACAATTCAAAGTATTGATTGATGTGATTAACTATTGAAAGTGAAAGGACAAAGAAACGGCTAAGATTAAAAAGGAGATACCGATTCAATTCAAATTGTAACACTGTTTAGTTATTGGGTCATATCTGGAGCTGTAGATCTTGGATTTCAGCTTAATTTATATGGATGGAAAGCTAAGAAATAGGCCTACAATGTTCATGAATAGTGTAAGACCCAAATCTACCGTTTTTAAATTCAAAGTTTGGCCACAAAAGAGAAGTCAGAATCTGTCCTGTAATCCAGCCCAAACACTGCTTAGAATTTTACCCATATCTGGAGTTCTAGATGGCCAAATGACGTGAAATTTGGTGGGTGGAAGGAAAAGACCATTTCCAACAACTTTCATGAAGAAGATTTTCTCAAATTCGGATGGTAACAATGACATTTCGTCCAGACAAGAGCTTGAGGTCTATCCACCACGTCCACCAACAGCACTACTCAGTATTTTAGCCATA
>Ga0325414_1007663_pt1 | contig 11426 bp, 4 predicted proteins | sample PopdelMetagenome_8_FD_206183 | JGI IMG/M metagenome (GOLD analysis project Ga0325414, IMG submission 206183) | Populus deltoides microbial communities from Bellville, Georgia, United States - Leaf-PdKOR-R3 | ecosystem: Host-associated > Plants > Phyllosphere > Phylloplane/Leaf | place: USA...
CCAACTAGAAGAGAATTTGCACGGCTCAAAGTACTTTAATGTGCATTGGATCAGCGAATGTAAATACACTCACTTTTTGTTCGTTTGAGTGTCTCAATCATGGCCGTTGAAGGGTCCCAGGCCCATTCAACTATTTTTAGCCCTTTGAGCTTGGACGAGTAGAGAAATGCATGGTGGTGGATGCCGTACTGTCATCCATTCGAATTCTTTCTTGTTTTCATGCTTTTGTATTTACCGTATTGTTAGGACTTGACATGTAGCGCAGATCGAATCAATTTTTCTAACATATAAAAGAAAAATCGAGGTATTGCTGACGTTTTTTTAATAAAATAAAATAAAATTATATAGAGGTTAATCTAAATTATGAAGATCAATTCTCCACCAATCAATTTTAAAGAATAAAATTGAAAAAAATAATAAAAAAAATTATCAAAGTTAACCTACCAAACTTATGAACTGAATCATAAGATCGGAATAACCTCGTAAAAAGTAGATAGAAAAATGACATGAGTCAACTCGAGTTAACTTACTAAACTCGCGACCAAGATAATGAGATTATGATAACCTCATAGAAAACAAATCAAAACAAATAATGAAACTTAATTTTCAATAAACTCATTGTTGAAGGTTGAAATTGAAAAAAAAATTCAATATAAAAAAACAATAAAACGACTTAAGTCTTCCTAAGTTAACTTGCAAAACATGTAACTAAGTCATAAGACTGAGATAATCTCAAAGAAAGCAAACCAAAATAAATCAAAAGGCATAATCCATAATCAACTTCATGCTTAATGATGAAATTGGAAAAAAAAATCAATTAAAAAAGATTAAAAAAAGCTCGAGTCAACTAGGTTAACATACCAAACACATGACCCGAGTTATTAGATCGTCATAACTTCATAGAAAAAAACCAAAATAAGTCATCTTTGACTTAATAAATATAAACCTTCCTACTGAAAAATAAACTAGACATGATCAACTTTTAGTTGGTAATAATAAAGGTCTACACATTCATAATATTGGTTTATATATCATTTTCTTCTCTTCCAAATATTTCTTTCTCGATAATGTTCTCCATATTCCTCAAATATAAAAAAAAAAAAACCTTCTCTTTATTTATTAATTCTCTAAGAATAATCATATTTGTTTTGAATTTCACCTTTTATTTTTGTGTGTAAATGATCAATCCTCGATAGCCACCATTCTCAAAGGCAAAAGTAATCATAGACTCTACCTATTACAACATATCATAAAGGCTTCTTGTTCTCTTATAATCTTTCTTGGTAATCTAACCTCTGTTAATAATTGGCATAATTGTATGGGCCATCTTGCATTACATATTATTCATCAAGTTCTCTTCATAAACCAGTTAGTTGTTTCTAATAATCCCTTAAATAATGTTAGTCACTTTTGTCAACTTGGCAAAAGTCATAAATTCTCATTTTATTTATCTAGTTCTATTTCAGAATGTCTATTAAATTTGTTATTTACATATGTATAGGGTTCGTTCCCCCAACTATCTTCTAATATAAATCTTTATTATCTTTGTTTTGTTGATGACTATTATAAATACACTTGATTATTTTCTATTTCTTCAAAATCTAATGTCTCTACTATTTTCATCTATTTCAAAAATTATGTTGATAGATTTATTAGGCGTCTTATAAAAGTTTTTCAATCATATTAGAGAGGTAAGTTTAAAAAATTACATCATATCCTCACTTCCCATAGTATTTCTCATCGTCTCTCTTGTCCCCATATACACCATCAAAATAGCCTGATTAAACATAAACATAAACATTGAGTGGAAATAAGTTGCATTCTCTTTATTGCTATATATGTTCCAAAAACAATATTAGGATAAGGTATTTTCATATGTTACCTATATTATCAATCAACTATAATCTCTCATGACTAACAACAAGTCCTTTATTAAACTACTCTATAAACAAACTTCAAATTATAATTTTTTTTAAGAAAAACATTTGGTTATGCTTGTTGGCCTTATATTTAACCTTACAATAAACACAAGATGAACTTTTTATCCTCTAGTTGTGTCTTTTTAGGTTACAGCCACAAAGGTTACAAGTGTTTATACCATTTCACTTGCCAAATTCTCATTTTTATTAATGTCATTTTTTATTAATATATTTTTTTATTTGCTACAATTTCTCCGTAAACTTCTTTTCCTAACAATGATGCAGGTATGATATTACCACCAGCAATTTGACTTCTATAGCCAACATCTTAATCTATAAAATTATGAAGACTCTTAAATGGTTTTTATTGCACCTTTTTCAACATCAACTATAGTTTTTGCTACTAATCTAATGCATTTATAAATGTCTCAAACTTATATGCAAACTTGAAATCACAATAATATTTTTAAGCTTAAAAGATTTGTAGATGGTACTTTAGCTCTTCAACCTACTACACTTCTCACCACAACACCAGCTCTCATAGCTTTAGTGCTTATAGAACCCACAACTTTCAGCAGTACAGTTGAATACTTATAATTGTATGCTTTTATTTAAAATAGAACATGGATTTTAGCCCTTCTAATTGTTAAAATGAATTTAGTCAATTACAAATAGGTATTTAAAATTAAACATTAAGCCAATGGATCACTTGAGAGATATAAAGACTCGTCTTGTGGCTAAAAGGTACAACCAACAAGAGGGACTTAACTATGGTGAAACATATAAACCAGCTGTCAAACCCATTACAATTCATCTTATTTTCTCTATTCCATTTCATTAATTTGGGGTATTTGATGTTAGCCTTTCTATATGGTATTATTAAATAAGACGTTTTCATAACTCAACCTCCAAGGTTTAAACTTCCTTATTCTCTTAACTTTGTCTATCATTTAAATAAATCTCTTTATGGTTTAAAGCAAGCTCCAAGAGCATGATACTCTCAATTTAGCCATAAACTGCTTGAATTAGGTTTAATATGCTCTAAATTCAATACTTCTCAATTTATTTATAATCATGGATCAAGTCTAGTTTATATCCTCATATAGGTTGATGACATTATTATAATTGGGTCAGATTGGATACTTATTACCTCATTACTCCTCAATATGTCTTTGCACTAAAAAACTTTGAGTCATTGCATTATTTTCTTGAAGTAAAAACCCATTTTACCACAAATAGGTTGTATACATCCTAACAACGCTATATCTAGTAACTTTTTCAAAAAGTACACATGCATCATGCAAATCTTATCTCGTCTCTTATGGTATTTATAACTGCTCTTTCCCAAAATCATGATGATTCCTTTTCTAGTCCTACCATATACAGAAGCATAGTTGGTTCCCTCCAATACTTAAGCTTCATTAAACTAGATCTATCTTTTATAGTTACCAAAGTATATCAATTCATGCACTGGCCAACTATTGTTTATTATAATGTAATCAAGAGAATTTTTCTATATCTTCGACGCACTCCTCATCATAGTCTTTTTCTTATTCAATGATCCACATCTCATCTATTCAAGCTTTTCTTAGACTTTGATTGGTCTAGTTTTCATGATGATAGTCATTTTACCACCAGTTATTGTCTTTTTTGGATTAAGTCTTATCTCATAGAGCTTTCGCGTGCAAAAGGTTGTCTCTCATTCAAACACTAAAGTAGTTAATATTAGGACATTACCAACACCATTGCTAAGTTAATTTGGGTGCAGTTACTCCTCAATGAGCTTGCTCTCAAGTTGTATCAAACTCCAACTCTTTGGTGTGACAATATTGGCGTGACATATCTTATAGTCAATCTCTTTTTCACTCACAAACAAAAATATATCTCCATTGATTATCATTTTGTTTATGATTGAGTATCCTCTACATCTTTCCTAGTTAAGTTTCTCTCATCTAATGACCAACTATTAGATGCTTTGACCAAACCATTGCCACAATCTTAATTTTCTACACAATCCTAAAATATATGAATCGTCGTTGACATTAAGGGAGTGTAATGAAATATAGCCAGATTCTTTAACAAACTTCAGCTTAAAAGAAGATTAAGTAAAAGGCATATATTTTCTCAGCTCCAACAACACAAATCAATTCTCTTTAACTCAAATTTCAAATGTTAAAGATAAGGAAATTTATGTTAAATTTATATTTGTGACAAAAACACATATACAAACATTATAAAATATAACCTCATGCTTCCAAAATAATCATATGAATCAAAATCCAAAAACTCTTTAGATAGGTACCCTGAAAAGGCTCTAGCTTGTACCTTAACGAGCAGTACTGGCCTCAAAATCCTAACTAGTTTGATAATCAGGCATGGTAAGGTTGTTTACTCCACAAGCCAACAATCCCTGATGCATCAATTATGGTTTAATGACAATGGAACTATAAAAGTCCTTATGGTTTCAATTTCTATAGCAACGAACCATGTAAATCCAAAAATGGTAATGGAATCTCTGAGGTTTGATTTTAGAATTGTAGTCATTCCATCCAATTTGATTGAAGTTAATGATTAAAAATCAAATTTGGTTAATGGTTAAACTTCATCAAAATCGTAAAGAAATGATTTACAACAATGCTAGAGATAAATGTAACAGCAAGCCAGCAACAATGATAATATAAGAGATAAATTATATGCAAGGTATTTGATTTCAATATCTTATTTGAATATTTATGAGAGATAAAATGGAAACAAATCTTTACAAAATAGAAATACAAAGATCAGTTATTACTTGTATACTCACCATAAAAACACTATAAACTTATCATAAATTAATTATTGAAAAATAAAATAAATGAGAGCGTATTTTCTTAAAAATATAAATAAGTGAAAACAACTTTTTTTTAACTTTTCAATAATTAATATCGGTATAAAAGTGTGTGAACCAGTCTCTTCATACAAGTGAATTATGTATTCGGGCTAAGTTTTGAATCGAAAGATTACTAGATCGAACTCTCTAAGATGAGTTTGATGACTGCCTCGATGGAGTGGGAAAGATTTTGAAGGATAGATTTTATACCATCGTTAAGACGCAAGTGGATCAATTTTATTTTTCCCAGCAAATCCGAGTTGTAGTATGCCGGGCTGAGCTTCCTCCAAACTCTTACAACACAGGGATTTATTGTGCGTTCGTGATCCATTATACTCCACTATATACGCCTAAAAGATTGCCCTTCAGAGTGCAAGATGTTGAAAAATACTTACTGATAGACAAATACAAAAGCCTCTTTTATGCACAACAATGTGTGTTTCTATGATCTATCAATTGAAATCATTTCGAATGATGAGAATGAAGTCCACATATCTCTATATATCAGCTGAGTGCTCAAAATGACGTTGATGCCCGTGGAAGCCTTGCTATATTTATACTAAAATTAGCATGCTATTACAAAAGCCAAATTTTCTTGCATTTCAAAAGTGTTTTTTTAATTAAATTAAATTAAATTAAATTAAATTTTATATTAATTTTTTTATATCATCCGGAAGGATGGGGAGAAGAAGAAAAGTCCCATACAAATGATCATGTGCGGAAGGCAATCCTAAGCGTAACAACTCACCTTTATAAGGTCATCCACTATTGATAAAACAAAAACTAGCCATGATTTGGGTCTTTAAAAATATGATTCTTTAGGTTCATGAGGGCTTTTAGGCTGTGAATCTAATCAGCCTGATCGAGTCAACCATCCTTTAAGCACGCGTCCAAGTCTCATTCTCATTGAGTAAAAATTAAACAAAGGAAAAATTTGAAGAATGAGTCTTAATTTGACGGTTTTAAAATACAAAAAAATATATTTTAGATGTTCCATTTCGAGTTCGGCGTTGTAGGCTTGGGCTTTAGGCTTCTTCTTCTTAATAATAATAGTAAAACGAGTGTAATAAGAAGTAGTGTCTCTTCTACATAACATTCATGAGCATTATAAAATAATTACAGTTTAATGATTAATTAATTTGTTATTTATCATCTCCATGTATGAACAGAAACATTCATGAGCATTAGAAAATAATGACTTTTTGTTATTATCGATTCAACTAGGGGTAATTTGATATTTGACTAAATATATATATGAAAAAAAACACGGTAAAACGACCAAAATTCTCTTAAAAGTAAAAAACTTAAAACCGGTGTTCATGGGTTTTTTCATCTTTTCGCAATGGCTTTTTTTGTTATTATCAGATCAACCTCTAACTAATTTGGTATTTAAACAGGTATAAAAAACAAAAAGGTTGGGGTGCATGTGGTGTACTCTCCTGTAACACCTCACTAGCAAGATATTGTCTACTTTGGCCCACGAGCTTCTCAAATTTGTTCTTGGCAACCATGCATGGCCCCAAAACGCATTTTACTAGTTAAGGTGAGCATGCTCATATAAGGCTTTTCTCCAAGTCTCCAAGACCCCGTCGACACCACCGAACAGCCAGTGAGTCAGGCTTTGATACCAATGTAACACCCCACTCCACTAGCAAGATATTATCCGCCTTGGCTTATGGGCCTCACGGATTATTTTTTTGCAGTCACGCATGGCCCCAAAACATGTCTTACTAGTCAAGGTGAATATGCTCATATAAGGCCCTCCCCTAAGTCCTCACCAGCCGATGTGAGATATTACACACTATAATCCATAACGTTTTGTTCCTAGGTGAACAAGAGGTAGGTGTATAGTATAACATAAACACCAACCTTTTTTAGTCTACAATATAATATTAGATATAGACTCGTGCTATGTTGCGAGGTCATATTATTTTTTTCTTATAAAAAATGATATTCATGTGCCACAAGCCCATTTTAAAGAAGAAGAAAAAATCTGCAACTCGGGTTATTTATTTAAGTTCATTTTATTTTAATTAGATGATAAAAAAAAATAAGCAACAACAACAAATGGACATAATAAAAAAAAAGTGACCAAGTTAACTTGAAAAAAAAAACCTATTTTCCAAAAGGAGAAAAATGATATAGCTTAATTTTTAACCAATTAAATATGAAAGGATGAAATTAGATTAAAAAAGGATATAAAAAACGCAGCTCAAGTCAACTTGAGTTAGCATGACAAACCTATAACCCAAGTAATAAGGGTCAAGCTAACCCAGGTTAACCCACCAAACCTGTGGCCTAAGTCATGAGATTGGAATAACCCAATAAAAAAGAAAATAAGGAAAACCACAAAAACCATTTAAAAGAAAAATATTAAATGATGAAATTGAAAAAAAAATAATGTCAACCTGCATTAACTTTTCAAACCTATGACTTGGGTCATTAAATTGTAAGCACCATATCTAGAAAAATAATGAAGCTCAATCCTCAACCAATCAAATGTTGAATGATAAAATCAAGAGAGAGAAAAATTCAATTATACAAAAGGATTAAAAATCAAAAATAGCAACTAAAAGAATGAGGATCAAAATTGAAATAAAAAATAAATTAGAGGACAACTACAAAATCTTAATTGAATGGTAAAATTGAAAAGAAAAATAAATTTAACAAAAAAAAACAATCAAGAGAATGAGGACCATATTAGAAAAAAATAATATACCATATACTAAAATTGAAGGATGAAATTGAAAATAAATAAAAATTTTACAAAAATACCAAGAAGAAAAATTAAAAACAAAGTTGAAATATAAATAACTAAGAGGACAACTCTGTAATTTTGAATGGCTAATGGCAATCTCGAAGGGAGGACAAAGAAATGATAGGGAAAAAGAAAGAACCACCAACAACAAACATTCCACCACCACCGACATGCATCACCCTATCAGGAAGAAGATGACATAAAGATTTCAATGACAATTGCAATTGTCATGTTAGAAGGGAGATTTTAGCTATTGAGAGAAGCCACAACATTGCAAGATGGTTGCAGATGCCTCCCACTCATAACTAAGGCCCATGCATGTGGGCTTCTCCAAGTCTGCACGCCTTGGCCTTTTTGTGGAGGCCTAAGAACTCTAGGCCTTCCTAGTTTGAGAAACCGAGTCATTTTTTGTTTTTTTATCCATTACAATTACAATTACAATTGCATTTGTTTTTTTAATTTTTCTTTTTAATTTTATTACTTAATATTTGGTTGATTATAATTTGATAGGGTAATTTGTTTCAGTTTGATTTTTTTTTTCAATCATTTTGATATTTTCCTAGTTTTTAATTTTATAGGTGTCTATTTTAGATAAAAAAAAAATTATATATATAAAAAATTATTAAACCCAATTAAACTCATGACCCAGGTCACAGGTTTGGCTGGTTTACTTTGGTTGGATAGGGATCGAGCTTGATAAAAAATTTTGTTGTATAAATAGTTCTCAATTTATTTAATTAGATATATGTATGAATTTTTTAAATTTTGTTCGGGATTTCTTTATGTATAAAAATACACCATAAAAAGTCTACTTATATAATTTTTTATAAAAAAAGAAAATATTTGACCTGCGGCAAAATGATAGTTTAATAACTAATAAATAAAATACAAGATATGGGATTTTTACTGTATTGACAGTGTTTATGCTGACACAAATGCATTATAATAGTAGTATAGCACTGTGTGATTTTAATTGTTAATGGAATGCTAAAGGCATGATTCGCTCCTTGTAGCTTTTTATATTATATTTTGCTCATAATACTTTATTATTATTCTTTATGTTTAAGTTCTTGAAAGTCATAAAAAAAAATCAAACTTTTAGTTGATTATATTTCGATCATAACAAACTACTGATTTTGGTATTAAATAATTTATCTTAAAAAGAAAAGTTCAACTAAAATGGTTTGATAATTTACTTACGTTGAAAGAAAAACAGATCAAAATCTAAAAATTTTATCTTGATTGGGTTTAATTTTGAGTTCTTATGATGATTATAATATGTAATGGGTTTTCTATGATATTTTTATGTGTTTTTAAATGAAAATAAATTAAAATTTTAATTTTAATATTTAAAAAACTTAAACTTTTTTTTTATCACTGATGGTGGTCCAAAATTTATTATAACGGATAACATGATGTCTGTCAAGACAAGCAACATGTTTATTTATAAAAGAGGGCATGTAGGCACGAGGGTGTGGTCTTCAAAGCCAAGGTGTGTCTAACCTTTGTTTTAAGAGTCAGACAAAAAGACCTAGCCTTGTAGACCTAAATGTGCCCGCATTAGACTCTGCTAGCTTTTCCCTAATTTTATTTCTTTTTTTTTTGTTTTAAATTCTTAATATTATAAAATAAGATCATTTCCAAATTACTTTAATAATGATTATATATAAACAAAATATGCATTAAAAAATTATCATTAATATTCAATAACACGAGTCAAATAACTAATAATATAGTATTCAGAGACTCTTTCTTTTCGTCACCCCCTCATAGAAGACCCTGCTAGGCTGCTATTTCTAAACAAGTCCTGAGCTGCAATCACCAGCATTTTGTAATTCCCTTAACCATGTATATTTGGACACATCAATCTGTAAAATTAATGCTTGCGTGGATCCTGCATGTACCCCGGTCGAAGCTCTTTCTTTCTATTATTATTATTATTATTATTATTATTATACCAAAAGCTAAAAGAACTCTACATTTGTTATTCATACACTCATATTTTATCTTGGATTTTCATAATAAAATCACTTTTTTATCCTTGAAAAGCAAACTCATTTAGCTTGAATTTAAGGGTAATAAGATCTTTTTTTTTAGATCCATTAATGATTACAAGAAAAGAAAGGATTAGGTATTCTTATATCTTTGTTATGCAATATAATTACTAAATTACTCTTAAAGGGAAAAAAACATTGTTAAGGTCAAGGGGTTTTTTGATTTTTCAATGTTTTTTTTTACAATTGAATCACTTAAATGCCTTTAAAAAATAATCTTTCCTCGCTTTAGATGCGAGGGCACTTTAGTTATCTTCTTTTGGTTTTTTTGTTATTCTCTTTTGGGGTGGGGTCAAAGATAATTAAGTCTTTTAATATATATATATATATATATATATATATATATATATATATATATATATATATATATATATTTTAAAATAAAAAAATATTTGGCGCATATGGCACTAAGACAACTTCGAACATTGTTGTCCAGGACAATGTTCGATGCACCTTACCGCCTCCATCACAATAGTAAGGCGTGTATTATCAAAAAGTCAGTCATTAAGCTCTGATCATCCTTTATTAAATTATTTAATTTTTTAATATCATCCATTCACATTTGATTTTTATATCAGATTTGATCTTCATGCTTTTCATTCTAATGTATTTGGTCTTGAATCATTTATTGATTTTTTTTTCAATTTTATTCTTTAACAATTGATTTTTATATTAAATTAGATCCTCGTTCTTTTAATTGTTATTTTTAGTTTTTCTTATCCTTTTTCTTAATTGAAATTATTTTTCAATTTCATCCTTTGTATTTTGATTTTATTTTCATTGTGTGTCAAATTTGGTTCTCATTCTTTTCAAATCTATATTATTTTTCTTTTTATCTTTTTTTTTCATTTGTTTTTTCAAATTTATCCCTAATTATTTTGGTTGGTTGAGAATTTTACATTGTTATTTTTTCAAGTTTGCCTTTAATGTGGCGATCCAACCTCATGATTCGTGTTACAATTTTTAAAGGATGGATCGGGTTGACTTCAGTTATTTTTATTTTTTTAATTTTATCCATCATTATTGGATTTGTTAGAAACTGATATTTTTTATTTTTTACCTTTTCTTTCTATATTATTATCCTGATATCATGTATTAGGTCATGGATTCAGTAAGGAGAGGACTCATTTCCTTGAACGTGCCCAAGAAAGGATGGGTTCGTTCCTTGTTGAATTTAGGTTTATCAATCGGCCCGATACACAACACCTGCCACCTATTTAGTGTGTGTCTATATATATAAGAGATTTGATTATTCTATAACAGTGAAATAATTTATACATGTTGTATTGAACAAATTAAAGAGTATAGTAAATTAGTTAATAAAAAAGATATAGTTACCTGGGAAATTTGTTGTTCTTCACTGCCTTCTGACCATACTTTCTCCATCGATATTCCATCTTAAGTATATCAACTCGGCTCCTTGTTTGAAAAGCGTACTTGGGCTTTCTTACTTCTTTTCTCCCTTATTCTGTCCCATTTTCCCCTCAATTTTAGACTCATCAAAGCCTCTGTTTTGAGAGATGTTATCAAAATTTAAACTGGTTGAAGCTTGCATCAATCCCAACAATCCATTTCCCTTAGTACCTTCAAAATCAGTAGAAGTATAAGAGTTGATCATGCTCAAACACCTGAAAGAAAAAAAGGTGGCTGTTGAAGATAAAATTAAATGGAAGAAATAGCGTGTAGTTGTTCGATCCACGAGAGAGAGAGAGAGAGAGAGAGAGTAGAAGTATGAGTATTTTGTATGAGTATTTGGATAGCTATAAATAAAGATTGAATTAAAAGAACTTCGAGAAGGCTCTCTCAAAATATCAATATACCGGCAG
>Ga0325414_1007665_pt1 | contig 11426 bp, 6 predicted proteins | sample PopdelMetagenome_8_FD_206183 | JGI IMG/M metagenome (GOLD analysis project Ga0325414, IMG submission 206183) | Populus deltoides microbial communities from Bellville, Georgia, United States - Leaf-PdKOR-R3 | ecosystem: Host-associated > Plants > Phyllosphere > Phylloplane/Leaf | place: USA...
TTTTTTTTGAATTCGTTTCCTTCATCAATCAATCAATCAATCAATATCTGAACTGAAACTGGATTAAAATGTTTGATCTGATGAGGTTAGGTATCTTTAAGAGGAGCAAGTGCAAGGGAGATTTCAAGGGACGCGCTTCTCCAGAAAGTCTCTCACGAAAGAGAGCTACGCAATTATGCTAGACGCGCTACTGCTTCTGCTATCTTTATTCAGGTTAATTAATTAAACAAGTTTTATTTTTTTAGTCATAATTGATTTTGATTATTTTGTTCATATATAGAGGGTTTGGAGACGCTTCATTGTAACAAAGAAAGTAGCAGCCGAGCTTCAATTAGAATGGGAAGCAGAAGCAGCGTTGGTGAAGAATGATTTAACCATAATGAGTGGTAGCTGGATTTCCACTCGCGTTTTGAGACCTTTCCTTTTCTTTGTTCACTGTTTATCGACTCGGCATCACAAGATTCGCGATGCAGATATACCCTGCCTCCACACGTGCTTCAAGCTTCTTCTTGAAAGCATCAATTCTACTGGTACGCTCCGCACCCCCACCCGCCCTGTTTTTCTATTTTCATTTACATCACCGCATTTCATTGGAGTATACTAATAATGCAACATCATAAATTTAATTTTTTTTTCTCATTTACCCATCCTTTGGAAATGCCTCTTTTATACTTGGTATAGAATTGATGTGATGCAATCTCTCGTGCAGATTTAGGCAACAACTTTTGCGCCCTGGCGCTGGGTACACCAGAAGAGAGAAGAACGTGGACTTACCAATCTCAGAAGCTCGTTTCTCTCTGCTCAGTTATCCTTGCTAACTGTGATAAATCTCATCAATGGGCTCAAGATATCCTGGTTCTTACCTCTCTTGCGATGCGTCTTCTTGTTGTCTTAACTGATCAGAAGTGTTGGAAAAGCATTACCAACAATAGTCCTAAGGATGCAGATGTAGCATGGAAGGATTTGGTCAGGTTTATGGCAATACCTAAAAGTGGCTTGTACTTATCCATTAGACGATACATTAACAATTTGGATATTCATTTTTGTCCACAAACAAGCACACTGGCACAGACAGATGATAGATTCTTGATCACTGCAAGTGCAATAACTTTAGCTCTAAGGCCTTTTAACGTGACAAATTTTGATTTTATTGGCCCTGACGTGGTGGACATCAATTCTGCCCCTGCACAGTACTATTTGTTTCTACTCACAATTCCCTGGCTCACTCAACGTCTGCCAGCTGTTCTTCTACCCGCTCTGAAGCACAAGTCTATTCTCTCACCATGTTTCCAGACTCTACTGGTAAGGATCATTGAGATTCGAGCAAAATCTTGCTAATGATTTATTTCAGTAGATTTGTTTTAATATTTTTCTTTCACAAAATAGTTACTTATTTCTTGTTTTTGCTACTTATCCATAAGCGTACCTACATGTGTGCTCTATGATCAGCCAGTGCCAACTGATTCAGTTTTTATTTGTATGCCTGTGCCTTTTCTGCCCATTTTGATCCACGTAGTAAAATGCTTCAAATAAGGGTAGCTTACAGGTGTAACCTTATCCAGTTTATGGAGAGATGAACTATACAAATTGGATTGTCTGCTATTGAGGTTTAGACGTGGAAAGTACTCTTGAAGCTTTGTATGTCCCAGTACAGACTAAACAATCTTATCTATAATTTTCTAGCTTTCATACTGTATAGCATATCAGAAATACGTGATGATTAGAGAGAGGACATTGCAAAAAGATTGGTCCCTTTAACTTTCCTCTGGATACGCCATCCTTTTGCTTACAGCATGTCAAATGGAAAGTTGTTATATTGTGACCTAAGAAATTCATATCCTGCAAAACAAGCTGCTCTGAAACATGACTTTCTAAATTCTGATCAAACTGGAAATGTTTGTGCAAAGTGTTTGTCAATGGTTCTATTGATTGGATCCATATTCTCTCACTTTACGGTACTATACACTGTTTTTTTCAACTTACCTTATCTAGGCTGTCTTTATAGATTCAGTCCTGTAAGTTGGTCTATTCTTGATATGGTTCTCTACTTGGAGTTGAGCCTTCAAATCCAAAGTGAGGTCACCAGACAATTTTACATCAGCTCAATCATTAATTTAAAAGCCTCTTAAAACATTACACTTTTGGTAAATTTTTTTTATTCAAATCTCCCTTATTCCTATCTCATTGCTGACCAGAAGAGATTGGTTGAGAATTTTGCAGCAATTAACTATTAATTCTGATCTATGAAACCAATGAAGCTTATCTTCCTATTTTCTCTATATAGTAAAGCATTGCATATTTGAGGTCTTTTGATTTGTAATGCTAGCATGAGAAAAAGAAAATGTTGATCAATTGATAGTCACCCTTTCTTTTGTTGTACGTATCTGAGTCACCGAATAAAAGATGTAGCTTAATGGATTGAACTTTATGGTTTCTGTAGCTAAATTAGCCCATTAAAGCCTGTTAGTTATGCAGCAAATCCTTTTGATAGATTTCCATGCATGCTGAGCTTAAAGTAATAATATGGACATTAACTTGTTTTTAAATTCCTGAAGTCTTTGAAGTCCTAAGGTTCTTGTTTATTGATTTTATATATTATTAAAAACATGTGGGGACTGATCAAACTGTGGCAGATGATGACAGATATTGAGAGATAATATTTTAAAGGAGATGTCAGAGATGGATCAATTGAAAATCCTGCATTCTTCCAAAGCAATTCCGCCAGTTGCTTGGGCTCTTGCAAACACCATTTGCCTAGTCACAGGGGATGAGAATGATTATGTGGAACCTGGAGGCCTCAATCAAGGACTGGACTATGCAGTCTATGTCCATGTTGTGATCATTCTTGCTGAAAACTTGTTGTCATGGCTTGATGATGGTGGATGGACTGAAAAGGAGAACCAATATGCTCAGGTCATTGCAGAAACATCTGCTGAGCCCTTTGGTAAAGCTTTGTGCGAGATTGAAACATGTGCCTTAAAGATGACATATGTGAGCTTACTCAGACCTGTTTGTCAGCAGTGGCATCTTACAAAACTTTTGGCAATGTCAAAGATGGATGCCAATATTAATGGGGATGAGACTTTGCCCACAAAAACTCTGAAATACTCAGGAAAGTTGAACCTTCTTGGTATTGCATATTTCTATTCTTGCATGCTCCGAATATTTGCAATCCTGAATCCTACAGTTGGGTCATTGCCTGTTCTCAATATGCTGTCATTTACTCCTGGGTTTCCTGTTACCCTATGGGAAGCATTGGAAAATTTACTTTTTCCTGGACATGGAGACATTTCTGTGGTTAATGATTTTCACACAAGGAAAGTTTCAGCAAACAAAAATGATGGGTTTCTCAAGAAACAACAAAAACAACCCAGTAAGGATGGAGGTAATAAGTTGGTCAACGTACTCCATAAACTTACAGGAAAGTCACAAGCAGGGGTAGATCACGGAGATTCAGTTAATGGGAATCCTAGTGCACAGGTTGGTGATGATTTGCATGATGCTTGGGATGTAGAACTGTTAAGGTGTGGTCCACAAAAGATTTCAAGAGAAATGTCATGTCTTCTTCATTTGTTCTGTGGGACCTACTCACACCTGCTGTTAGTTCTTGATGACATAGAGTTCTATGAAAAACAGGCAAGGTTTTTATTTTATTTTGTTATCCCTGATCATTTGTAGTCTATATTATTTACTTGTGCACTTTTGTGGCGATTTAGGTTCCATTTACGTTGGAGCAACAACAAAGAATTGCATCAGTGCTTAATACCTTAGCATACAATGGCTTGGCCCATGGTATAAGTCAGCAGGATAGGCCCCTTATGGATTCCGCGATCAGATGCTTGCATTTAATGTATGAAAGAGATTGCAGGCATCAGTTCTGCCCCCCTGTTTTGTGGCTTTCACCTGCTAGAAAGAGCCGGGCTCCAATTGCAGTTGCTGCCAGAACTCATGAAGCTATGTCAGCTAATATAAAATCAGATGATGCTCTGACTGTTCCAAGCATGGGTTCTGTAATCACGGTGACTCCACATGTATATCCATTTGAAGAAAGGTAAGTACAAGATACCTAATGGCTGTCATCTTGATTTTGTTCACTGTATTCACATCAAACTCCTAGAGTTGCAAATCACCAAAATGGTCAACTTGTGTTTGACCTAACTCTTTCTATAAATGGGCATTTTTCTTTTTGTTCTTTTTTGTATTCTTCTCCATGAAAACCTGTATTTCTTTTTTGTCTTTTTACCCCTTAGAAAGAAAGCTTTCCACTGTCTTTGTGGAGTTCTCTAAATCAGCTTCCAATTTCATTCCTAGTCTATCGGTTGAATGTTAGTCTTGCTTGTAGCTTCACATCTTCATGGGATCTCTCTCTCTCTCTCTCTCTCTCTCTCTCTCTCTCTCACACACACACACACACACACACACACAGTTTTTGGATGGTGTATTTGCATGGTTTATTACTCCTCTTTCATGCATCCCTGTTTTCACCAAATTTCTTTTTCCCATGGGACCATTTGCTTTGATGGCCTTCACAAATTCATTATTTTTGTTTAGTTTTGGTTTTGTTTCCATGTTCCAAGCTGTTTGCTGACATCATGGATTATCCTCGCAGGGTTCAAATGTTTAGAGAGTTCATAAACATGGATAAAGTCTCTAGAAAAATGGCTGGTGAATTTACAGGACCTGGTTCACGAGCTGTGGAGATTGTAGTTCGTCGCAGTCATATTGTTGAAGATGGATTTCAGCAGCTTAATTCTCTTGGGTCAAGGTTGAAGTCATCCATTCATGTTTCATTTGTTAGTGAATGTGGCCTTCCGGAGGCTGGTTTGGACTACGGTGGGCTATCTAAAGAGTTTCTGACAGATATATCAAAATCTGCCTTTTCTCCTGAGTAAGTTTGTCCTGGTGTTTCTACTTTGTTTCTTTCATTCTTCCATTATGTACTCTCCTAGAAGCAGCCTTTTAACCCTCCTTTTACATGTTATTACTGTTAAAGGCATGGGCTATTTTCACAAACCTCAACTTCGGAGAGACATCTAATTCCCAATCCAACTGCAAAATATCTAGAGAATGGTATCCAGATGATTGAATTTCTCGGAAGAGTTGTTGGGAAAGCTCTATATGAAGGAATATTACTAGATTACTCCTTTTCACATGTGTTTGTTCAAAAGCTGTTAGGCCGATATAGCTTTCTTGATGAACTATCAACACTTGATCCAGAGCTGTACAGGAATGTCTTGTATGTGAAGGTAAACCCTTGTCAGGAATCACACTGTGTGCGCATGCATGTTCCTGAGTTATAATTTCTTTGGTCCCACATTTTTTTAGTCCATCAAACGTACTAATCAACTTATAAACATGAAAGTAATTTTATGGGTTAACTTTAGGTGGTTGCATTAAAATATGCTTTAAATGCTGTAGTTAGATAACGAGATTGTTGATTTCTGGACAACCAGGAAATAAGAAGATGATGCTTCTAGAAAACAGCTTAGCTTAGGTGGATGAATGTTGTCAAAATAAAATTAACCAGAAATTTGCATGCTCTAGATGACCTAGAAGTACCCTTGGGATTAGATGATGAGCAAAGCATTTATTATTGTCTACAATGACAAAATTACGGCACAAATATTATATTCCAATTATGAATACCATACACAATGTCAATAAATGAAGTCATACATGTAGATAACATTTGGTTACTGTTCAGAGATAGAAGAAACGAGGACAATGGAGACATAATGGAGACATGATAGAACAATAGAGGAGACAAGAGTTGTTTTTCTTAGTAAAGTATAAGATAGAGTGACTGTCTCTGTGTCTTGTTTGGTTGATAGTGGCCAAAACATAATAAAATATAAAAAAGTATTTTATCCTTAATATGTTTCACTATCAAACTACACATTTTTAAAAAATAATTAGATATTATTTTTCTATTTTAGTTTAAATCGAGTATTGAAATTAATAATAATATAATAACTCTAGTTATAAAACGAGGATCGACCTGCTAGGTTGCCCTTAAACCTGGACAACTTGGAGTCTGGATCGGTCTGTATTTAGGAAAAATTAGAGGAAGGATTGACCCACTCTAACTCGGTCAAAAACCCAGGTTGACCCATGATCAGGTCAGTTAGGGGTAAAACCTGGTTCAACCTAAAAAAATCCTTGTTTTGATGCTTTTAAAATAAAAAATTAGGGTAGACCCTCTCTACTCATGACCCGGGTCTTGCCCTGGGTTAACCCCCATGTCGGATTTTAAAAATATGATAATAATTACTTTTATCTTTACATGCTTTAGTTGGACAAGTTTGGAATTAAGAGGTTTTTACAATTATCGTTTAGGGATAAAAAATAAAAAAAATTATCTTTGGAGACATGTTACCTCTGTACCACCTGTTTCTCCTGTTTTGAAGGTACAAAGGTACAAAAATTCACTCCAAAATTATCTCACAAATTTATTTTTATGTCCTTATCTCACTGTCTTCAACCAAAAACATTTGTCTCCAGTATCTCAATAACCAAATGCCTACCATGTATAGATGCTTTGAACTAGAAATATCTTTTTATATTATTGAGAATACAATTGTGCTGTTTGCTTGAATGCATTTAACCAACGTGAACAAAATCAAGATATTGGCTGATCAAGCTCACTCCTTTAACTGCTATGCTTATTTCTTGGAATATATAGGGAAAAAGTTTTGTTTCTCCATTTCTATATAGTTGGAAAGGAATTGAATTGAAGGATATGAGAAGCCAGTAGAGGGTAAGGATGTGCCACGTGGCAAGTCATAACAGTGCTCTGCTCCATAAGATTCTGGAGTGTTGAGCTGCACTGTTGGATGAGGGCTGCTATAAGTTGTTGAATGACAAAACATTACCTACCAGTAGATCCCAATTTCTTTAAAAGCATACAGGCAAAAAGATAGAGAAGGCTGGGGAAAGGAAGAATAGGTAAAGAGAATTGATGACTAACAAGAGAAGAGAAGAAAGTAAAAAGAAATAGGTGATGATTGGAGCAGAACAGTTGGGGGATGGGAGGTAGGGCAGCAGACAACTTGTAATGTTCTTAAGTTCGTTCTATTTACAGACTTCTAAGCAAGCATTCTTAAACTCAAATTGCCATACTGAGATCATTGTGAAATGTTTAGTGAAATATTATTTAATTATTTTTAAAGCTAATGACAAAACTAGTACATCTAACCTAAGAATACTATGCCATGTTATTTGAGAGTGGCTTCCACATCATGTGTTCTTGTAGAATTTGCGAACAATCCAACTCGTTGCATAGTGAACTCTTGTTGGAAATAAGGTATTGTTGACAACTCACTGCTTGGTTTAACCACATTGATTGTTTGTATGTATGTCTTCAATTTATTAGTTTTTTGTGTTTTCTGCTATACTATAAATGTCTTGCATGTGCTTAGGTGTATTCGCACCACTGGACTTATAAATTCTCAAATCTTGATGTTTTATACTCAGCATCCCAGAGGTCAGTCCATCTAATAGAGTCTCTTAACATGTTGTAACTGCAGCATTATGATGGTGACGTCAAGGACCTCTCCCTTGACTTCACAGTCACTGAAGAATTATTTGGTAAACGGCATGTCATTGAGCTGAAACCTGGGGGCAAGGATGTTTGTGTGTCAAATGAGAACAAGATGCAGTATGTTCATGCAATGGCTGATTATAAACTCAATCGACAGGTCACTAATTTCTACCTTTTGGAAATATGGAATTCTATCAGCTTGTTATGAGATTGACCTTATTATGACTATTCGGATTGCAGATATTGCCCTTTTCAAATGCATTTTATAGAGGGCTAGCTGATCTTATATCACCATCTTGGTTGAAGTTGTTCAATGCAAGTGAATTCAATCAGGTAGCCTCCATTGCATGCATATAGTCGATAACTTTTTCTGTTAATTTTGTAGTTCTTGGTAAAATATTTTATCTGTTGATTTGAACAGTTGCCTTGTTATCACCTCTTTTGAGCATTTTACTCTTTCAAGACCAGAAATTTACTGCATCCTTGAAATCCATGTGGTGTGCGATAGGATGTGAATTCAAATGACAGCTAACAGCAACTGTTTAATGGATTTGGAGAACTCCATTATCATTATTTGGTGTTATAGTGCCTATACTGTCATAATATAATTGGCTGTTACTGTTAAAATCACATGTCAATAATTGCCCAATAATGGTCTACGCATTTATAAAATTTTATGAAAGATTTCCTAAAGTTTGTGTTGTCACACTTCCTTCTTTTGATAGTTACTATATGACATTTAGCTATTAGAAATGTTATTATTGTATATATTTAGTGAAATCATTAGTAAAGAATGCATAATCAAACATTTGTTCAGACTTACCAATGATTAATGACAAGATAGCTGTAACCACTATTTAACACCTGTGAAGTCCACATTCCTGACTGCGACAGGACCTATTCTACCTAGAAGAAGATGATAAGCTATCCTTCTTGAAACTCAATCTCCTGAAATTGGAAGTATGAGTTCAAGCCCTCCCACCGTTCTCCCAACGTAATGTAATTTGCCCGTGTATGTTTTGGAATTGATTTGTAGTCTTGTATGTAATTTATAGCAAAACCATCCTCTTCAATTTTTAAATACTTTCACATTCCTTGCGTTGACAAAAGTAAGTTATTATTTCCTTCATACATTTCTATCTTTAGCATCATTTTTACCAACTCTTTCTTCTGTATAGGATCAATTTAATATTTTGAGGCTGGTGATCATTTTGTTTTTTATGTAGTAGGTTTCTCTTAAATGGATCAAGTGTTGACTTGGATTTCTTTTTTTCAGTTACTTTCAGGTGGTGACCTTGACATTGATGTTGATGATTTAAGAAATTACACACGATACACAGGTGGCTATTCTGAGGGGAGTCGAACAATTAAACTTTTTTGGGAGGTATTGCCCTGTAATGGAAGTTGAATGACTTGATTTTTGTATGTCTTGAACTTCAGTTTGTGTATAAAAGATTAATAAGCATCTGATCCTGACCCTTTCTGCCATTCTTTTCCTTCAATTTAGCATGCAAATACTTTATTGAATGATAGAAAAATCTACTAGTAGCTAGACTGCATTACAAAAAAATAAAAATAGATTCCTTTAGAAAATCACGTCTTTTGGGCATAATCTCGTCAGTCCATGCTTCAGGCCTCGTGAATTCCCAATTTTCAAAGTTTTATCATTTACAATATTTACCTGAAATGATCCTTTAAAAAAAAAATTGTTGCTTTCTGTTATTTGCTTCAGGTAATTAAAGGATTTGAACCAAATGAACGCTGTATGCTGCTTAAATTTGTGACCAGCTGCTCTCGAGCTCCATTACTTGGGTTCAAACACTTGCAGCCATCCTTTACAATCCATAAGGTATGCTCTTGATTTTTGCATCTTCCAGAAATATTAGATCAAAATTCTTATTGCATAGGATCTATATTATTTATTTTAATTTGTAGTGTCTTTGGCAATAGTAATGAGGCATGCTTTGGCTACATCATGAATTTCCTAACTTTAGATAGCATCTGAAGGCATACCACAGTAACTTGGTTCTTATGTTGTGTGGAATGCATATCCATATTTACAATATTGAAGATAGGATAGTGATAGGATATTTTTTTTTGTTAATGAGCCACATAAAGAAATATTCTGTTTTTATTTTCAATGTCACATTTCAATTTCAAAAAGAAAAACTTTCTGCCTTGGTATGTGCATACAAGATGCCCATTTGTATTGAAAAATGGTTTTTTGAACAAGAAGCAATAAACGGGTTCAGGCTTGTTTTTTGAACAAGAAGCATCCTGGGAACACCGAATAATACATGGGGTCCTTCTGTACAGCTTGCTGGGGCCTTCTGATTAGTAATACATTAAAAATGGCATGCAAAACACGTGTGTTGGAAAAGAATAGAAGCCAAACTAGTAGTTGAACTTGAGCTTTTTCATTTTCCCAAATATTTCATGCCCTCTGAACTAGCAACTTTATATTGAGTACATACATATGGTTTTGGTTCTTAAAGATAGTCCCATGTAGTTTGTCGATATTTTCTGCAACCAATTTTTTCCCATAGCATATAGCTTTGAGGAACTATTGCTGGTTTCTTTGTATCTATTTTTTATTGGATTCGCATGCTCTCCTTTTCAAAGCCATCTTCACACTTCAACCCTCGACCTTCTTTAGAAGGACTGATATATATATATATATATATATATATATATATATATATATATATATATATATATTTCTTCTTATGAATGATTCCATTCCCATGATTGTCAAATCTGATGGTTTTAAATGGGAGTTTTTTTTCTCATTTTAAACACCCCATGACCCTCATGCAAAACCCAATGGGCAGCCAAAATCCATACTGGTTGAATCTGAAATTTGATCTTATACAGGTCTCATGTGATGCCTCTCTTTGGGCAACAATTGGAGGACAAGATGTGGAGCGGCTTCCATCAGCTTCTACCTGCTACAATACTCTCAAGGTACTCTTAGTGCAAACTCCTAAAGTCAGATCCAACAACATCAAATACCTTTTATCTAACCTTGGCTTGTGTCTGCCTTTTTCTTGTTTTCTTGAATGGTTACAGCTTCCAACATACAAACGTGCAAGCACTTTGAGAGCAAAAATTCTTTATGCAATCAATTCAAATACTGGATTTGAACTTTCTTAAGGATCTCTTGATCTTTGACTTGTTTTGGCTAAGGTGAATTTCTTGCCTCTTCTTAAATCCATAGCTTTATACTCAATTGAAACTGGATTTTTGATTGCCAACTGTTACTATCTTGACAAGCTTACTTTATTCTCTAGCTGATCCTTTTGGTCACAATCAGTATTGGCCATAAAACCGAAATTGAAATCTTATTAAGTTGATGAATAAATGTCTTGAAACACGCAGAAGCACTGAATAGCCCTGTTACTAGCTAACAAGGTTTCACATGGCCATGAGAATACTTCAATTGTTAATTTCATTCCATAGTTTTTTGGGCCCTCCAAGGTAATATCTTTTTATGTTTGTCTTTATATTCTTTTGTGATATCATACCTGAGAAAAACATCTAAACCGTTGCATGCAATAAAAAAAGAAAGTAAACATAAATTTGAACATTATATGAAATTTGATATCATGAATCATTTCATTAATTTTGCAACCTATTTTTTTTACATAAGCAGGTATCATGTCCCCACAATCTTAGTTAAATTATGTTATTTTGAGTATTAGATTAACCTCTGTTTTTTTTTTTTTTTTTGTGAAATATGTTTGTTTATATTATTATTATTATTATTATTATTATTATTATTATTATTATTATTATCAAAAGATACCACTTGAATGTTTTTCTTTAAAAAGTTGAGAAATAGATTATTACTGGGAATTATAATGTGTAAAATTGGCGTCTTGGATAT
>Ga0325414_1007666_pt1 | contig 11423 bp, 9 predicted proteins | sample PopdelMetagenome_8_FD_206183 | JGI IMG/M metagenome (GOLD analysis project Ga0325414, IMG submission 206183) | Populus deltoides microbial communities from Bellville, Georgia, United States - Leaf-PdKOR-R3 | ecosystem: Host-associated > Plants > Phyllosphere > Phylloplane/Leaf | place: USA...
GATTTGGACTTAAAAGTTCCAAATCAGTCATCATTCACTGAAAATATCAACAGCTTCGAAAGTGCACTCGCTTTAACCACTTCTGCAGGCGGGCGCGCGGTAGAGACATCAGCAGTGACAATTTGTTTATTTATAGAAAACATAACGAACGTTGATTTGGAAACAGATCAAGAAAAAAAAAATTCCCAAAGTTACTACAGTGAAAAAACTTATTTTTAAAATTAGTATAATTTTAAAAATAATTCTTAATCTAAGCACACAAACAATAATTACGTAAATACTAATTTAGTAAGTGTATAAATTATTTTATTTAGTAAGAAAAATCAATGAATTATGTTATGTTAATTATGTTGTTTAGGGTTTAGTCTATGATTTTTGTTAATTTTGAATTTTTTAATGTAACTTGAATAATTTTCTATATTAATAAATCAACAATGTGTTTTGTTGTGATTTTCACAAATCCTGTCTTTTATTGTGGAAATTTTATGTTATTTACAGTGGTAAAATTATTAATAGTATCATTTATCATGGAGAAAGTATCGAATTATGTAGTTTGAGATTAGATAGTTCATTTGACAAATTTAGCTGAATTTGATATTGATGTTACTTGAAGGATGTTGGGTGGGGGTTACCCAAAACGTTATGTCGATGTGGTCATTACCAGTGATACGAGTTTTAATGCAATAATTAGGTTGATCACTGTAAAAGGGTTGCAAATAATAGAGTTCTATTTGAGTAGAAAACCCTTTGTGTTTGGAGTTGACTCGGGTACTAGGTTATAGTTAAAGGACCACAAAATCATCACATGCATCTTGTCCATCTAGGACAATTGGTAATGCAATGAACCTATCACTAATTCAAGAAATGATGCATATGAAACCTCGGTTGGGTATGGTAGCAACTCCATATTATTATGATGAATTTGAATTGAGTGATGAGAAAAATGATGGTCATATCGATGATGTAGTTGAGGAAAATAAGCAAGGTGAGTCAATAAACTAAACAATGACACCTTTTGTTTTTTAATTTAAAGATGTTAATGGGTCTGCTCATATGATTAACTTTGATTGGGCTTTAAGTTGTAGGAATTCAGGATTAAGTACTTAGTTGGAGGTTAGACAAATGTTCAAAACCAAGGTTGATTTAACCAATGCAGTTAAGCGGTAGCATGTAAAAAATTCATTTCAATACAAAATACAACGTTCAACCACCACTTATATGTAGTTATAGCGTAAACATAAACCATCATATCAATGGTATTTGTGTGGGGGATATCACAAGAATTATGATTCATTTGAGATTTAAAAATTGAAAAAGCCCCACAAATGTTATAATCCAATAGCTATGCAAGCCCACCTTCAGATTGACTCTAATTTTGCTGCTAATATGATGTTAAACATTGTCAAAGATGAAATAAATATTAAAATTGCAACCATTCAAACAACTATCCATAGAGAGTTTTTGTGTGATATATTGTATGAAAAAGCTTGGTTGGTTAAATAGAAAATATTTGAGAGGTTGTTTGGATCAAATGAGGATTCTTTTCAAATATTGCCCAGGATGCTATTAGCTTTGAAAGAATCAAATCCTGGTACAGTTGTTGAATGAGATCATAAGAATGGTTAATGATGATACAACAATATTTGAGAGAGTATTCTGGGCATTTGGACCTTTAATTCAAATGTTTCAATATTTTCATCCACTAGTAAATATTAACGAGACTCATTTATATGGAAAGTACAAGGCAAAAATCTTGATTGCAGTTTCTTATGATGCAAATAATGGGTTTTTTTTGTGGTTGTGTTATGCTTTGGTTGAAGAACAAATGATAGTAACTAGACATGGTTTTTAGATTTAATTCACCGACATGTCATGGGTAGATGTACTGGAATATGTATAATTTTAGATAAATATGTGGCAATTAAGAATGCTATGTCACAAATATGAACCAAGCCAGATGGGTAGTATCATTATTGTTCTCACCACTTTATGAGTAATTTCAACAAAAGATTCAAGGTGTGGCATTGAAAAAACTATTAAATAAAATGTGTCAAGAGCCTTCAAGATGGAAATTTGTTACTATGTGTGATGATATGGTTGACAGAAATGATCAAATCAAAGAATGGCTTATTGAACCAAAACGATTGGCTCTCTTATATGATGGTGGCTATCGTTATGAATATATGACCATTAATTTGTCAAAGATTTTCAAAATTGTCTTGAAAATTGTTCATGGTTTGCTTGTAATGGTTATAATGCAAATAACTTTTTTTTATTACCAATACCTATTTTGTTGATCAAAGAGCTATAGTTAATGATTTTATTAGTTGTGATGTATTGTGGCCTCTACAAGTGCTTGTTGAACTTATTGTTAATGCATTAAAATCAAGATCACATGATCCAGGTATATTTAATATTTGAGATTAGGGGTGCGCATTTCCGGCTCGGTCTGGTTTTAAACCAAAATAAACAACCAAACCAATTTTTTTTTAATTTTTTGAACCGAACCGAACCAAAAACGGTTCAAACCGATTAATTTCGGTTCGGTTCGGTTTTTCCCTTCCAAACCGGTTCAAACCCAATGGTCCTCTCTGATTCTCCTACAACCTTGACCGCAACAACGTCCAACTGCACATAACGTTGATTGTTCGAGGGAAAGTTCATCCATTTCATTGTAATTAATCAAATGGCAGGGGGTTGTAGAAATCCACGGATATGAAAAACAAAAGAAAAGGAATGGATCTACTATTCCAATTCCATTTGTGGCACAGACTCAACAAGAAAATTAAAACCCAAAGGAACGAAATCCATAAGGGAGGGGAGGAAAATCAAAGGTAGAGGGTAAAGTGAGAGAGATGCAGAGAAGGGAGAGGGTGAGAGGGGAAAGGGTAAAGTGAGAGACAGAGAAGGGAGAGGGTGGGGGGCGGGGAGGCAGAGGGTAAGGTACTAAAGTGAGATGCGGGGGGGTGAAGTGAGAGACAGAGAAGGGAGAGGGTTGGAGGGGGGGCGGCTAGGGTTAGGAAATGTTTGTATTTATACTTGTTTTTTTTTAAATGCCGGTTGATTGAACCGGTTTGGTTCGGTTCAGTTCAATCGGTTTCAGACTTTAGAAACCGAAACCGAACCGAACCGGAATTGTTTTGTGATTTTTTAATCGGTTAATTCGGTTTTTTTCGGTTCGGTTTTTTCAGTTATTTTTTTCCGGTTTTCTCGGTTTAATCGGTTTATTGGTTTTTTTGCTCACCCCTATTTGAGATGGTGTTTTTGAAGTTGAGATGCCCATAATAATTGGTAGTCAAAGAAAGTTTCGATGAATGGTTTGATTTAATCAAAGAATGTGTAATTGTGGTAAATGACAGTTATATCATTGACTATATTCACACTTCATTGCATGTTGTACAATGCGACATGTTGACTTTGAAAAATTTATTAACCTTTTATTTTCTAACACCATTTATAAAAATTTGTATGGTTTTTATTTTGAACCCTTAGTTGATATTCCATCAAGGTCTGGTTATATTAGGCCATGAGTAGAAGGATGTCTAACTAGATGGAGAGTTGAAAATGATTAACGCATATCCACTCATTTGTATAACGAGATGGATGTCAGAGAGTGGCATACATAAAATAGATTTGTCTTATGCGATGTAATTGATCAGAAAAACATGTCAAAGTGGATAACGTAAATGAAAACTTTTGTTTTGAATTGAGACTTTTATTTTATATCTCCATGTTAAGTTATTTTTTTATCCTTTAACTCTATATCTTTTAACATTTCAACACAAGTACATGTCATGGTATGAACTAGGGGAGGTAGATCTATGACAAAATGTCATAGCATATGAGAGAAGGAGCCTTTATTATTTTCAGGTCCTGATGATTTTTTTATTATGCGATTGCAACATAAGCATTGATCCGAGGATATTTGGGCTCAACAAGTAAGTTAATTTTTTATATATATAACATGGTCATATGATAAATTATAAATGTTGTTAATACTTATGTTCATATTTGTTTCATGAGAATCTCAGGGTGGTCTGATGAAACCTCGTCATCATGCCTCGATGGATCTAGATGACTGTGTTCATCTATATGTCATCAAGGCTGGATTTTTATAGATCAACCACCTATGAGGTATAAATATTGATCACAATTTGATTGTAGCATTAGTGTAGCAGTGAAAGCGAGAAACCCACGCATTTTATTTTTATGTTAGAGAGATGACACCGACATTACAAGATGTTGCCATGTTATTTAACCTTCTGATAAATGGAACTCCTGTTATATGAAGATTTATGTCTTCCTCTATTGGGAAAAATGCCTCTTTCTGAAGGATATAAAGGGAATTATATTAGGTTGACATGGTCAAATGAGAGTCTTGAGACCCCACCAGAGGGCACTATAGAGATTGTAATGCATTATTATACTAGAGCATGCATAATGCATATGCTTCGGGCCATGATTTTCACCGGTTTGATAGGTAATGCAGTTTCATGTTACTTTCTACCACTTTTAGAAAACGTTTTTGGCATCTGTAACTATAGTTGGAGATCAACGATAGTTACATATTTGTATCGTTGGCTTTACCATGCATGCATGTCATAAAGGAAACAAATCGGCGGATATTTACTGTTGCTATAGGTATAATTTGATATTATATTAATTAAATATAGTTAATTTAAATATTTACTATTTTTTATTGCTAATATAAAGTTATGATCGTGAAAGTATCTTCACATTGGTCATCCTGATTTTTGAAGAAATTAGATGCTTAACACGATTACAGGAAGATGAATGTTAATTGGAGCTTGATAATAATAATAATAATTATAAACACATTATTAAATTTAAGTTTTCTATAAAAAAAAATTATCTATCTTAATTGTCTTGAACATGTTACTTAGGTTAAGAGAAGTCGAAGAGTTTTACACAAAATCCCACTCATATTCTTGAGTTTTATCAGGACGAGTTGGATTCACATGAGCATCACCGGGTATGCTTGAAGTCAATTATTCATTTTCTTATTTAACTTTATTTTTTGTGTGAATGTTTTTGATAAATATTTTTTTATGGTTTCATATTATTTGATTGGAAGAGCATCTCTATTATACATGGAGGGAAGTGATTTATGGCTATCAGTGGTCCCTATACATTATTTTATTATAGTTAAGGTGCGTTATCCTAATCGGGTAATACTTTAGTTTGGATTGCATCAACACATACCTAATGATGTTGACACACTTGATGACTTGCATGTTGTTAATCATTGGGGTAAAGAGGAAGATGATTGGTCAGTGGTTCATGCACAATATATCAATTTGTGGCATGCAATGAGATATCACATATTTACAGAGTTGTATCTTCCTATTGAGTTATATCTACATGTCTTGGTATATGAACATAACAAAGTGATTCATAACATCATCATATGAGCGTGTTACTAGAAGTCCATCTGACACTGCGTGTCAACCAACACATAATCCAGAGAATTATAAGCCTCTTGCACCAAGATATAATAGATTGGTATGTATGGATTAATTTTTTTTTGGATTATTTTTTTTAACATGTAATAAAATTCTTATTTATATCTTAAAAATGATGATATGTTCTTTTCTAATATATTAGGTGACTTTTTTAATACACGAGGGCGAGAGAGCTGTAACCACATTTCATGACGATACCGACGATGATGTGCGCAATGTTTTCAATACTTGGTTCTCATCGTGTTGTTCTTCACTTGACGAGGTTGTGGAGGCTCATCATTTTGACAATACAGTAGAGGAGGATGACCGTGTTCATGCATCATGATGTCATATCGTACCCGACATCGCGGCGGCCCACAAAATAATTCTTTGATAGTGGAAAAAGAACAGATTTCTGGCATCTTGTTCTTTTAAGGGAAAACAGTCTTGTCTAAGGAGTCGCCACCTAGTATTATGGTCACTAGGAACCCTAACTGGTCAACAGAGATTCTATGGCTCGAGATTGGTTACGTAAAAGGGAAGATATTATCACCCCTTAAACGTTCTGCCTAAGGCAGACTGCATTGCTGGTTTTGTCTTAAATTGCTAAATGTTTATTAGTTTATGCTGTGATAATTTACTTATAATATTCCTGACTCTGGCGCCAGTAAATATTCACATAAAAAAAATTATTTTTTACGCATGCACATATTTTTTTATTTTCTAGCTAAATAAAATAAAATATAACGAATAAAAAAATAATATAAACTTAAACCAGTATTTTACTCCCGACTCTGGCGTTGGTGAGTAAACCGGTAAATTTATATTATTTTTATCCATGCATACACATATTTTTTTATTTTTCTATTTCTCCTATTTTTTATTTTTTATTTTTTATTTTTTTATTTTTTATTTTTAAAATTTTTGGGGCTGGGCCCAGCTCAGCCCACATGGGCTGGGCTAGACCCAGCCAACCCGGCCTGGTCACTGGCCCAAGCCAGTGACCGGGTAAATTTCACCCGCAAGCGTGCGTGATTCACGCACGCTTGTTACAATCACCACTTAATTAAATCTCTAATGCACAGTGTTGATGAATTAAATCTCTAAGCGTGCGATGGCGTGCTGTTCCTCTCTTCGTTTTTCAAGCTTCTTCCTCTGGTTTTGGAAGCCGGCGTCGGAGAAGAAAAAGCCGATTGTGATGCTGGTGTTTTCTTCTGTGGGTTTCTTATTTCCTTGTCCTCTTCTCTGCCTCTGTTCTCAAGGAAAGAAAGAAATACTCTGGTTCCTGTTGCTCGCAATTGCAGAAGACGATGACAGTGTAGAAGGGCTATCCCACCAACACTGCCACTGTCTTCTCTCCTCTGTTTTGTTTTTCTTTAACTCTCCCTTCTTTCCCCAGTTTCTCTTCCTCTTTTTCCCCTGCTTGTTTTCTGGTTTTTTGTTGTCTACAGGGACGAAAGCAATGGTAAAACCAATACCCCTCTCCGTGTAGTCTTTGTTTGGCTCGTGCTCTCTCTCGGGTTTTTGCTCTGTGTGCTATCTTTTTACTGTTTTTTCTGGGTTTCCTTTTTTCTGCTCACTTGGTTTTTTCGTTCTCCCTCCAGTTCTGTGATTCCTCCACTTTGGCCTCCTCCTCTCCCCGTCGCTCTCTCATCTTCTCTGGCTTTATAGCCAGAGAATACCAACCATTTGAAACGGCTTCAAAGCCATTACTGCCAGAAACGGCTCCTGAGGAAGAAGGCGAAGAAGTCGATGAACAGCTTCTCAAAACGGTGCCGTTTGTGCGATGGAAATGACCATTTTCAATCTGGTCACTGAACTTCTGAAATCGTGCAATCAAGCCCCTTTCTAAATTGTAATTGGACCCCTGTATTTCGGCACTTTTTACAAGCTAATCCTTGGACTTTAATCTGTTGCAATTTTGCCCCCAATTAAACCCAAACTTTGCTATTTGTTCAATTAAGTCCCTGATTTCATTAATTTAACTAAATCCAAGTCCAATTAAGTCTCAAAACTTATTAATTCTCCAATTAAACCCTTGATTGGATGAATTAAATTAATTTCAAGCTTAATTAAGTCTCAAAACTTATCAATTCTTCAATTAAACCCTTGACTTAATTAATTAAATTAATTTCAAGCTTAATTGGATTAATTTCAAAGTTTAATTAAACCCCAAAATTTCCAATCATGTTGCCCTTAACCCAAATTTTAATTCATTCTTCATTTATTTCATTTTACTTGTTTTTTTTTCATCATCATTATTATTATTATTATTTCATCATTTTTTTTATTTTATTTTTTCAGTAAATAAAATAATAATATTAATAAAAATAAAAATGGTCAAAATTGGGTTATGACAATGATGTCATGCTCGTGATTTTGATGGTGTAAGCCTATCGACATGTTAATTTGTCAGATGTTTAACCATGTAATTTAATTGATATTCTTTATTGCAATGAATTATTTCGGTGTTGAGATTAATTTTTTTAATTATAAATTTACATGCTATAGAAATTAGGTGTTTATATTGGTTATTGGCTATTGTTATTGTTTTTATGATTCTATGAAATGTTGGCTTCAACTATTGTTGTTGTTTTTGTGTTTGTTAAATTATGTGTTTGCTGGATAGGGAGCTGAAATGGTTGAGACGAGAGGGGCTAGTATTTTAACGCACATGTAGTATATGTGTCCTATAATTTTTCCCATTTAATACATGTGCAAGTGCAACTATTATTTGTGTGCTAGAGTGAGAATTATTTTCTCAATTGTACTGATTTGAGAAATAAGTTTTCCCACTGTGCTAATTTGGGGAAAACTCGGAAAAAAGTATTAATTAATTAAAAATGAGATGCATGATGTCTAACTTCTTGTTGATAGTCAACTTGAGTAATCTTTCAAACACGTAACTTAGATCATAAGGCTACAATTATCTCTTGAAAGGTAATCCTGCAAAAATAATAAAGTCAAATTTTCATTCAACTAAATACTGATGGGTAAAATTAAAAAAAAACAAATTCAAGAAAAAAAATTAAAATAAAACAAATAACAATAAAAAATAGAGACCAAATTTAACAAAAAAAAAAGTACTTAATGTTAAGGGATGAAATTAAAAAAAAACAATTAAGAAAATGATTCAAATAAAAAATAGCAATAAAAAATAAGATCCAAAATTAATATAAGAAATAAATAAAACCAAATACCAAGGGGAGAAATTAAAAAAAAATCAATAAAAAGAATGAAAAAAATAAAATGTCAGGACACTTTTATGTTTTTTAGGGTAGTGTGAGTTTCGAGTAAATGAGAGAGAAAAGAGGGAGGATGAACGAAAACAAATAGGCCACCATTCAAGATGTTACATGCGCTACCTCATTATGAAGTTTGTGCCATGACGAATCAAACTCATTGGTGAATAGTTGTATTCGGCCACCAAAATAAACCTCACACACCACTTGTTTGTGGTGGATGATCTCCCCGCGCTAGCATATGCATGCATCAACCAAGTTACCTTGCCCGTTTACCTTAGTCTACCATATTTGTTTGGGCTTCAATTTTAGTTCCTCTTAATTGCTTAACATAAATATAATATATTTTATTTTATCAAACCGTACACTAAAATTTATCATTGACATTGTAAGAACCTCATATCTAGGCATCTAAAATAAACTACCAAGTCAAATATCAAATAAAGTTAATTTGAAAGATCAAATTAGAAAAAAAAATGGAGTGATTGAAAAAAAACCTTCGCTTAACCGTGCAAATTAGTCCTTGATGTTAGCAAAATAAGGGACTTAGTATATGTTTAAGCTTCAAAATTGGTCCATAAAGCTTCAATTTTTATAAATTAATAAAATTGAATCTTTTTTTGCTAAACCAAGTGACAAAATATCCCTCTATATTGCAAGGCACCCATATGCAAGCATAAAAATAAATTACCATAACCAATTTATAAAAAATACAGTATTAAAGGATAAAACTAAAAAATAAAAATAAATTAAGGTATCAAAGTGAATAGGCATAGTTAGATGTGTACTTAATTTTTTTTTTAATTTAATTTATTTTGAGTACCTAATAACTATTACTATTCTTCCAAATAATAGCAAGATATATTTTTATTATTTTTTAAAGTTTCAAATTAATTTTGTAAAAAAATATTATTAACATACGGAGGAAATTACGAGTTGTTGCGAGTATTATACTTGCATTTTAAATTTTATAATGTTTTGATCCAATCTGAATTTTTATCCATCCAATCTCGTTCTTTATAAAACATTAGGATAATTTTTTTTTTCCTCTCATTCTAATCAAGTGCCCCCCCACGTTGATTGTTTCCTCGATTGCCCAATTGCATTTGTCAAGGATGTCAAGGATGCCGGCACGATAGTATGATGATGTCAAAAACAATGTTGTCGGACTTTGATCCTAGACGTTTCGAGATTTGAGCAAATACTGTCTTAACAAACAGGGCAAATAGATATTGGCCAAGTAAAATTGTGTGCTTAAAAGTTCCAATTCAGTCATCATTCACTGAAAATATCTACAGCTTCGAAAGTGTACTTGTTAACCTCTTCTGCGGACGGGCGCGGTAGGGGCGTCAGAAGTGACAATTTGTTCATTCATAGAAAACACTAGATGGACGGCGTCCGATGATGCAAACATTTTTTTTTTAAAAAAATTGAGATCTTGGTTGGGTTTTGTTTGATTAATTTTAATAATATGAATAAAAAAATTATTAATGAAAAAAATGAGAAAACTTGATTGGGATATATCCGGCTTAGCATGTTAAATCTGTGATCTGATCGTGATATTAGAGTAACCTTGTTAAAAATAAATTAAATAAAATTATAAAATTCAATTTTCAAATAACTTAATATTAATTTAATATTGAAGAGCAAAACTAAAAAAAATAATTTAAAAAAACAACAAAAAAGACTTGAATTAAACTAAACTTAGTAACCTGTGATTATGGACAATAACGTCATAGAAAGAAAAGAAAGAAAAGTAAAATAAATAAGATCACAAAAATCAATTTCTAACAAATCAAATGCTCAAGGATAAAATTAAAAAAAAAACCATTTTAAAAAAATTAAATGATGAAGAATCTTATTTGATAATAAAGTATAAATTAAATAAAAAGTTGATCACTTTATATAAATAAAAATTAAAAAAAATTCAAAACTCAATTTCTAGCAAATAAAATATTGATGGATGAAATTAAAGAAAAAATATAATTAAAAAAAGATCAAGAAAACTTGACCCGAGCCCATCTAGATTAGCATACAAAGTTTACGATCTGGTTGTGATACCGAGGTAATCCTATCAAAAGTAAATTGATTAAAACTATAAAGTTTAATTATCAAACAATCCAATGTTGAAAAACAAATTCAAAAAATAATAATTAAAATAAAAAAATTCCATCTTAAACCAAGGTAACTTGCTAACCCTACTATCATGGTAACTTGCTAACCCTACTACCATGGACATGACTTTTATAGTTTTTTTTTTATTAATTTACTTATGCATTGCTAGGAATGCAATGGAAGATTAGAATTAGGGCGTATTATATTTTCCTTTCATAAGATAACACTAATATCATAATAAATCCTGCCATTTAGTTTTATTTTTTATGGTTTCTATATTTAAAAAGTAGTAAAATTCATTGAAATTAATTTATTTAGTGAGCATTAAGTCATCAAGTTAATAAGATTTATATCCATGTGAGGGTGGATTAAAAGCCTAAAAAGTAGAGGGATTGTCTAGTAATACAGATTCTCTTATTGATGAAAAATCTGTTTATTTTTATGTTTTAAAAATATTTTAAATATATATTTCCAAATTAAAAAAAACACTTTAAAATCAAATTACTACACTCAAAATCTGGTTTATTTTAGATGCTTAGTCGACATGGCTTCAAACTTGTACGTCTAAACAAGTTGTGAGACTTCAAAAAAGAAAAGCAACATT
>Ga0325414_1007667_pt1 | contig 11422 bp, 11 predicted proteins | sample PopdelMetagenome_8_FD_206183 | JGI IMG/M metagenome (GOLD analysis project Ga0325414, IMG submission 206183) | Populus deltoides microbial communities from Bellville, Georgia, United States - Leaf-PdKOR-R3 | ecosystem: Host-associated > Plants > Phyllosphere > Phylloplane/Leaf | place: USA...
ACAAGCTGCGGACAGCTTGTATGTTAATCTTGATGAAATTATCTAGTTCTTAAAGCTACCATTAAATTGAATCATTAGTGCGGACACTTTGATTGTTTGTTGGTTAGGATTAGTTATACGGCGGATCTGCTAATTAATCAACGTTAAGAAAATATAAAATTTCAGAACATAAACTGCAATTTTCGTTTCAAGGATCGGTTCTAATTTCCGTTGGTGGATGTGTGCTTGCGACCAAGATTTGTTTTCTTGATAAGTTTCGGTTTTAATTGATTTTATTTACTAGTTTAATTGCTACCATAGTTTAGAAAATCACAAACCAAACCCTCCCAATTACATAACGTACAACATAAAAATCTGACTTGAAACTTCCTCGTGGGATCGACCCCTTGCTTGCTCTATACTATTTTGTGTGTTGTGTTTGAAGCTAGGGTAATTAATTTGTGCGACCGCGACATCGCAACAGTTACCCAATAATATTAGAAGGGTATAATGATGCTAATATGATATATTACACTAAATATTTGAAATCCATAAGTGGATATGTCTTCACACTTGGTGGATTAGGTGTGTCATAAAACCTCATAAAACAAATATGTATCACTAGATCCATGATAGAACTAGAGTTTATTACTCTTGATAAAATTACAAAGGAAGCTAAATGGATTTTGAATTTCTTAGAGGATATTCCATACAGGAAAAAATTAGTGCCAGCCATTTGTGTCCATTGCGATAGTCAGTCAACAAATTAGAAGGGCATAAAGTAGTATGTATAATGGTAAGTCTATATATATACATCATAGACATAATACCATTAAGGATTTTCATATCTTAGAACACCAAATAGATTATAGCAAAATACTATTAATGAAAGATCACCTATATGAGTGAGAAATGTGATCGTTTCTTTGAGAATTTTGATAAAGGCTGAATCCTCTAAAACACTCATGAATCCAAGAGTTATTCAAAGTTAAAATAAATACAACAATAAGAACCAAAGAAAATCTCTAGGTAAGGAATTATGTGAGTACTATCATCTTGGTTTATATAAAAAGCTGAATAGCTCAAGATATCGTGTTCATTATTTAGCCGAGTAAACCTGATAGTATTTCAATAATGAAAGTTCAAAGCCGAAAGCTACCTGTCCTAATGTAGTAATTTACTAAATCAGTATCTCTCAACAAATCTTTGAGTCATTTTCAAACTAGTGAGATAGTTTTCATTCATGTAGGGGATTGTTGGAAATTTGTTTTAAATAAACAAATTATAAGAGAATGAGAAATTAATCTCAAAGAATTCTTGGTTTTCCCACTCAATAAACTCTTGGTTTTTCTAGATTTAATTCATAATTTGCTGGCTAATCAATGATTGATAGTGGTGAGAATTAATTCTTTAACTTTTTAGCTTCCAAAATTCACCATATAAAGGGGGGGTGAAGGAAGAGTTGATTCCAAGAATTTTTTTCTTAATTTTACACACTCTTCCTCATCTTATATTTTAATGTTTTATTCTCATTTTATATGTTAGTTTTCCTCGCAAATCTTGAGTTTAGGTTCATATTGTTAAGAGATATTTGAGTTTTATATTCTTTAGTTCAAAGACATTGATTTAGAAGTGCATCTAAACCAAGGTAGTGGTGGTGAAATCTTGGGAGACATATTGCATACATCCTAATTACACAAGTGATGAGCAATAAAGCTTTAAGGATAAAGGATTCATCCTTGATAACAACAAAAGACTCATTACTTTAAAGTGCTTCAACAAGTATCCTTCCTGTTTTAATTTAAGCATAGTTGATTTAAGCTTTTTTGTATTGAATTTATAGACTTAAACATGTATAAATTCTTGTCTTTCATGTGATATATTTTGTCTAACATGCCCTTATGATGATAAATTATCAATCCATGGTAATTCTTTTTTAAATACGATCTTATTATGATAAACTAAACATATTTGCACATTAATCTAATAAATTTACAAACTTTGGTTCTATATAAGTCCCACTAAACATGCATATGTTGAAATAATATTGGACGTTTCAATTCATTTGTTGTGCTAAACTATTTTTTAATAATTGAAGACCAAGAAAAGAATTTAATATAGAATAAGGCTTGAATTTCATTGATTTATTTAATTCTTCAAGTCATTCATCATGCATTTCCATGACTTCTTTTACAAGTTCATTACAGTTTTTTAACAACATGTCCTCAACAATTTTTTGTTTATGAATAAAATATATTCATGCATTGTATCAATTGAACTTAGTTTTTTCATTTGAATATTCCTCTACTTGAAAATGATTATTTACAACTATCTTCTTTTCTCTCTGATCAAGATTTTTATTTTTCTCTCCTTTTATATGATGTCATTATTCATTCCCTAGCGAGTGGCGTATAGTTCTAACTAGTAGTTATCTTATACATCTTTTGTCATAGAGTAGAGATATGCATGCTTTAATGGCTTATTAAAACTTTTGCAGATGATGGTGATTCTATATCGAACAATAAAGTAAGACCATCACCTTTTTCTTTTCTTTTTTCTTTCCTTCAATTTTTCTTAGAGTTTTTATTATGTTATCATTCGTTTTGCATCATCCAAAATAAATTAAAAATCTTAAATAAAAAAATAAAAACAAATTCCAAAACATAATGTTTTTTATGTCATCCAAGGTAAAAAAAACCTCCTTACAATAAAATAAAAACAAAAAATAAAATAAAAAGATAAATATTTACAGGCTAACGCTAAAGACATGGGATTAGTCTTTAAAATGTATTAAAATGGAAGAAATTAATACTATGAAGCCACATGTCTTAAAAATTCATTCTCTTGTAAGCATAAAAGGTGTATCATTGGGGTTTGTAATATATACGATTGCTCATATTCTTTCATTAAACCCCCGACCCCCCAACTCATTATATATATATATATATATATAAGAAGAACTTTCATTCTATATGAAGAGAGTGTAGATGATGCGAACCCTAGCGGAATTTAATGGAATTCACGATCCCAAGATCAATCTAATCCAAGTTTGTTGAGATTTGAATGAGCTTATCACAATGGAAGACTTGCTCAAAGGCAACAAGACTATAAACCAACTCGATCACAACGCCTACACCTGAAGACGAGCAAAGAAAGTATAAATTCATAACAAAGAATGGTCAATTATTTGAAGAGTTGAAAGTTCAATCAAGAACCAAGATTGAGCAACCAAAAAGTCGGCTACAATGCTGAAAATATCATCAAAAGTCTTCTCTAAAATTATTCCTAAAGAGTATTTAAACTTCAAGCCAAAACCCTAGTTTCCTTAATGGATCTCATATAAGCCTAATTTAAATATTAATCAACTCAAGCTAAAACTGGCTCAAACTAATTAAAATAAACAAGTATAAGACCCAAATAAAATGTCTACTCTCAAAATAAGTAAAGTTTGATAGCCTAACTAATTAAATAAGATAAATTCATTTTTTCCGTATTCTGTCTGGCAACAGCAAAAATCCAACTTAAAATGGATGGTTCTTGGTAGTCTTAATGAATTAGAAGGTGTTCCATATACCGTTGGAAAGGTATGGAAGTATAGTTTACAGCCCCACTAAAATAACATCAAAATTCGATATGTATCTCCAGTTATGCCCAAAAGAGTAACAAAAGGTCAAACTATCTGAATTTAGTCTTCTTTCCCCAATCCTTATGTAATGGTATTAGTTCCACCAACAAGCCCCTCTTGAACATGAATCAAAATTAATCAAGGCTTGCTATTTATTATTACAAATCCTCTTGTAATGCACCGTAATCCATGTCTCTTGAAGAAGTCCATTGAAAGCTTCTTTGAACTTCTTAGCCATAAGCCTAGTAACTAGACCAACTGGAACCTCCAAAGGATCCTTTGATAGTTGGATCGCATCATCCCCTCTCTCTTAAAAAGGATTCGACCTCGAATCATCACCTAAATCAAACAAACAAAGATCAGAAACATTGAATATAGCACTAACACCATACTCACCTGGTAAATCCACTTTGTAGACATTATCATTAGTCCTTTTTATGATCTTTCACCACCTGTGTTTTTTTATTACCACCAAGACTAACTCTTTCATCAACAGGTAAAAGAATCAAATCTAATGGACTCTCTATAGAGATTTCATCAAATAAAAAGAGGCACTATGATTTTTCGGAGAGACAAAGTGAGACAAGATAAAGGTGGTGGAAACCTAAGTAGTGCCATCACTAAGCAACAAACAACTATTGATGCCATTTCCTTGGAGTATGTGTTGCTATAAACCTAATATAGGTAAGCAAAACTCATAAGTAACTTGGCTCTTAGCTTCTTGAATAACTCTTTCCAAAAAAGACTTGTGAAAACTTTATCCTTGTCAGTCACAATAGTAGCCGGTAACCATGAAGCCTGTAGAGGTGATCCGAGAACACCATTACCACATCTTGAGCTATTAAAAGATGAGAAATAACAATGAAATGTCTATACTTTGTAAATCTATCTGATTAGTACTTAAAAATGCATTCTCATTAAGGTTTTATATCATTATATTGCACTTAAAATATCATTAAACTCCCTAACTTAAACATGTTTTATAATAACAAGTCTAGATTTATGTTGTATAACCCTTGGTACAACAAATACTTGGCACTTTCATAACCCAACCGTATGGTATAACCGACACTTGTGCTATGAAAGGAACTTGATTTGTTGTTAACATAAGTTATAATCATGAATACCTAACAACATTTACAAGTATTAGCATTATTCGAATAAGATAACTAATGTAATCATGTGAACAATTTATAATCTTATTGGAACCTCCTTTGTGTGTGGTTTCCAGTTGAGTAATAAAAAGAGTTTATACTATACTTGTTTGAAATACCATTAGTGGATCCTCTAACCTTGACAATTATTTTATCCTTGTTTAATCCTTATATCAATATCACATCTCAAAGCTCTCTTCAACTCCTTTTCTGTTATTATCTATTTCTTTATTTGTAATTTATACAGTTAACCTCCTTGTGGTTCGATCCCTGTCTTGCCGGGTTATTTATTACTTCGACACTTCTACACTTAGGGGAAGACATCAATCTTTTGGTTGTGTCAAGTTTTTGGCACCGTTGCCGGGGAGGTAAATTCTTGTATAAATTATAATATTTATTTTATTTTCTCTTTTCACTTTTCATTTTATCTAACTTTTGTTTGTTTTGTTTTGTTTCCTTTTGTTTTCTTTTCTTCCTTTTATTCTCTTCCTACATGTGCATGAGAGTTTGGTCACGTACATTAAGTGGTAGACTTTGTAAGGTATCCTCATCATTTTCAGAAAATATGGCCAAAGAAGATAATCAGTCGCTTCATAATGAGAATAATAAAAAAACCGTGTTAGAACACTTAGAGATCACATGAATCTCACAAGAACAAGTGCACCCTCATGCATAGTTTCCCCCCTGATGCATCTCATTTTAATTTTAAGCCAGATATTATTCAACTTTTACCTTCTTTTCATGGCTTAGATATAGAAAATTCATACTTGCATTTGAGAGAATTTATAGAGGTCTGTGACACCTATAATCATAGTTATAAAACCCGACCCGGGTGTTGACCCGGTCAAGGACCCGGGTCTCGAGTTTTAGGGGTTAACCCGGGTCAACTCGGGTTAACCCGGATTAACCCGGAAAAATTTTAAAAAATATATTTAAAGTTTTAATATTTCATAAAAAATATTAAAATAGGAAAGAGATTTTCTTAATGGTATTTAACTAGAAAATATATGCTTCTAATTCGGTTATGTTTTATAATAAAACAACTTCCTCGTAATATTAAATTTGAAAAGAATAAAAAAAAAAGAAGTGAACATGGTTTTTTTTTATATTTGAGAGCGAGAGAAAAATACATGGAACGAAATAAAATTAGTCAAAATTTAAAGGTCAGGAGAGTAATAGTTGAAGATTTATATTTAATAAAAAATCTTAAAAATAAATAAAATATACTTATTAATTAATTTTTATAAAATAAAATTTATCTCCGCTTGACAAAAACTCTAAGTGCGAAATAAAGTTTTAAAAATATTTTACTATGTTTATTTAAAAAATAAAATTAAGTTAAAAGACCCGTTTTCAACAAAAAAAAAAAAGATTGAAAATATTTGATGCCGAGAAGAGAGCGTAAAGTATTGTAAAACAAAAAATATATATATTGTTGTCTGCACCCTTCCTCTTCGCTGCCTCTCCTCTTTTACGCCATGGGCTCAAATTCTAACAATGAAGAGAGATCAACAAGTTTTCAATCTCCAGGTAAATCTTTCCCCTCTCTTTTTCATGCTTTTTCTTTTGATTTTTTGTTGTTAGAGATTTTTTCCCTTTTTTGATTCATGCTAGATTTGTGCTCCAAAGCCCTCTTTTCCTTCTCGAAGACAGGGATCTGAAGCTTAAGCCATCGCTCACAACCAAACCATTGTTAATTTTTCAACCTCTACAGATCCAGACAGAGATAAAATCTTAAATCTGCCATGGAGAGTCACCCGGGTCTCGCCTGGGTTTGCCCGAGTCACCCGGATCATGGGTTGACCTGCCGGGTCGATCGGGTTTTGCCGGGTCGTTGCACCGGCCGGTCTTTTAACAAACCCGGACCGGTCCAGCAACCAGGTCGACCCACCGGGCCGGTCCGAGTTTAATAACTATGCCTATAATGACTTAAATTGTAGTGTGAACACCATCAGATTAAAGCTTTTTTCTTTTTTATTAAAAGATAAAGCTAAAACATGGCTATAAAAGTTTAGGTTAGGATCCATTCATGCTTGGGATGAAATGCAACAATAATTTTTAAAGAATTTTTTTCCATCTCACAGAACAAACTCTTTCAAAAGACAAATCATCACTTTCACTTAAAAAGAAGGAGAAACATTTTACCAGTGTCGAGATAGGTATCGAAACTTGCTTAATACTTGCCCTCATCATGGTTTTGAAACATGGAGATTGGTTTCATATTTTTATGAAGGGTTAACACCTAAAGATAAACAAATTGTGGAATTGATGTGCAATGGAACTTTTAAAGATAAAAATCCTAATGAAGCAATGGAGTACCTAGACTTGCTAGCTGAAAATGCTCAAAACTGGGACACTACAGGCGCTTATAAGGCACCAAGTAAAACTCAACCTCTTACATCTAGTGGAGGAATGTACAACCTTAGGGAAGATCATAACCTCCAAGCCAAGTTTGCATCTTTAGATAGAAAAGTTGAGGCACTAGAATTGAAAAGGAGTGGTCAATTAAAATTTGTTCAAGACATTGTGTGTCAAATATGTGAAACCAATGAACATTCAACCAATGACTGTCCAACTTTACCTTCTTTCAAGGAATGCCTCCATGAACAAGCCCATGCTCTAAACAGTTTCCAAAGGCCCAATTATAACCTATACTCGCAAACATACAACCCTGATTAAAGAAATCACCCAAATTTCAGTTGGAAGAGTGATAACAATAATGCACAAACTTCACAGCCATCGTTTCAAGCACACCATAATTTCCAAAATTCTCATGGATATGCACTTCCTTATGCTCCACCTTCTAGAAGAAATCTTAAGGAAATATTGCATGCATTCATTGAAAAGCAGGAGACAATTAACACTCAAAATACTCAAACCATGGCAGATCTAAAACATGCTCTTGCAAAGTTCACATCTGCTCTCAGTTTTCAAGAGAAAGGTAAGTTTCCATCTCAACCACAACAAAATCCCATGGGGCAATACAATACAAATGCAAGTAGTTCCAGAAGCCAACACATGGATCAAGTCAAATTAATCATCACTTTTCACAGTGGTAAGGTTATTGAAAAACCCACTTTTGAACCTTGTGAGAAAGATGATGAGTCAATCTCTGAGGGTAAGGAAGGGGTTGAATCTAAACATTGCAAAGAAAAGATTGATTCCTCGCCAGCACTTCCATCCTCATGTTATGACCAAACAAAGGAAAGTCAATCACAACTCTGAAATCTTTGAAATTTTCAAACAGGTAAGGATCAATATACCTTTGTTGGATGCTATTAAACAAGTACCTTCTTATGCTAAATTTTTGAAAGATCTGTGCATCGTGAAGAGAAAACTGAATGTGAAAAATAAAGCCTTTTTAGCCGAATAAGTAAATGTCATTCTTTAAAACAATAATGCTTTGAAATATAAAGACCCTGGTTGTCCTACAATTTCTTGCTTTATTGGAGAACATAAAATCGAAAAAGCTTTACTTGATCTTGGAGCTATTGTGAATTTACTTCCATATTCAATTTTTCATAATCTCAATTTAGGTGAGTTAAAACCAACTTCTGTAACTCTTTTACTTGCTGATAGATCTATAAAAGTGCCTAACAGAATAGTTAAAGATGTGTTAATACAAGTTGATAAATTCATTTATCCTGTCGCACGTGTGCGACGTCATGGCGAAAACATCCACCCTCAAATTTTTATCTAATGTGGCAAATATGGGAGACAAGGGATTCTTGTCTTTTATTAGTGGAAAAATGAAACGGGAGTCGCCACCTAGTATTTTGGTCACTAGAAACCCTAGCTGGTCTTAAAGATCGGATACGGGGACTGGTTGCGTAAAGGGAAGGTATTAACACCCTAAATATGCCCTACCTAATGTAAGTTGCATTGTTTTATTGTCTGATAAAATCTAAGGTCTTGTCGTGTTTTCTAGTTATTGGTCCATATATGGTTTAAGAAAAGTCCTTCTCGGTAAGGAGATCTTATCAGGTAATTCTGACATCAACAAAAGAATTTAATATCCGGAATACGTCTTACGTATAAGGTCATGACCCTGGATATTAAAACAAAACAAAATAATTTTTTTGGAATTTTTTAAATATTGGCCTAGTTCTCGTGACTTTAATAAACTGGTTATTAAAGCCAAAATGCATGCTAATACGTATTTTTGAAATTTTCTTTGTTATATGAAAATACAATATGATTTTTTATTATTATTATTTTTTAGAGACTTGATTGTATGCATGAAAACAAAAACATTTTTTTATGTCTTGACAAAAACTGGGTATTTTAATACCGGATTTGAATCTTTACAGTATAAAAATACAAACCAATATTGATCAAAATGCAGTAAAATATATGAGAAAATGACAATTTTTTGAAAAGATTATTTTTGGAATTTTTTTTCGAGATGGGCCCGGCCAGGCCCATGTGGCGGGGCAGGACCCGCTGGTTTCTACCTGCAAGTGTGCGTGAACAATTCACGCACGCCTGCTACAGTCACGGTATAATTAATCTTCAAGTGCACAGTATTTGTTCATTATCTACAAAGTTGGAGAAGTTTACCTTGAAGCAATGAAAGCAACGACATGCTTTGGACCTCCATCTTCTCCTTTTTTTCTGTTTCTGTTTCTATTTGTCGTCTCTCTTATTTTCTTCTTCCCTGTTCCCTGGTGCAGCTAGAGGCGAAGCTGGTGCTTGGCGACGAAGACAATGGTTGGCAATGCTTCTTTTTGTGTTTTTTTTCTCTGTTGTTCTCGCCCCCCTCTATGCACTGGCTTTGTGGTGGTGGTGCTGCTCTCGTTGGTTCACAGTGGCGGCTTCGCCGTTGCAAACATAGATGACAGTGTGGAAGGGCTGTTCCACCAACACTGCTTCCTCTCCTCTTGTTGTTTCCTCTGTTTTTTTCCCTTTGCTGTCCCGTTCCTCCTCCTCTTTTTCTTTCTTCTCATTGTCACCTCTCCTCCCTCTTTTTTCCCTCCCCTGTCTCGTTCTTTTTCTCTCCTTTTGTAGCCAAAACTGCATGCATTTTTTCTTTTATATTAAAGACGTTCGGTAACGGTCCCATAACTGAAGCAATTAAGCAATCTGCGGCATTTTCTTCTTGCGGTTCTTGTCTGCTGAAACAACTGCTTTGAAGATGGTGATGAATAGTGTCTAAGGAAACGGCGCCATTTCACAATTCAAATGAATATTTTCGATTCGGTCCTTAGCTGTTTTGACAATTTTGTAATCAAGCCTCCCTGATGAATTGTAATTGGATCCCTTGATTTTCGATTCGGTCCTTTTTTGGTTTAGTCCTTGGTTTCGGATTGTTTCAATTAAGTCCCTAATTGGCCATCAAACTTCAATAATTATGCAATTAAACCTCTGATTTGGCCAAATCAACTCTTTCAAAATTATAATTGGACCCCAGAACTTTAATTTCTTCCAATAAAATCCTAAATTGACTTAAAAATAAATTTTCTTACAATCCAACCCTTTATAAATTCAATTAAACCTTAGATAAAATTTAATTGAGTCCATAAACATTTGATTTTAGACTTTTCTTCCTCAACTTGAATTTTCCTTGTCAACAGGGCTCTTATCATTCAAAAATATACTGTCAAATTATAACCTTTTGCATTTTTGAACCTCTTCAACCAATTTTGGCCTTTCTCGGTATTCCAACATCCTTTTCTAGCTCCTATTATTTTTTGGATTTCTTTCGAATATTTTTTGATATATATTTTTTTGTATTTTCTCATTTTGTTTTGTGGGAACCCAAAAATGGATAACAACATATCCTGTGGATTTTATTGTCTTGGATACACAATCTATTGAAGCATGTAATTCATTTCCTATTATTTTAGGACGTCCGTTTCTTACAACCTCTAATGCATTGATTAATTGTAGGAATGGACTGATGAAGCTATTATTTGGAAACATGACATTGGAGATGAATATTTTTAATATTTGAAAGCAACTTGGAGATGATAATGATTCACAAGAAGTAGATGTTATTGAAGAATTAGTTTATGATCAATTTGAATCCACCGTGAGTAAAACAGAGTTTGATGAATATGCAGATTTGCAAATGATTTATTCTCAAGAAGAAATCGAGGACAAGAAAGGCACCGAAAATGTTGATACAGATCTTTTATCAAGATTGACAATAGATTCGACATTCGATATCACACCAATCGATGATTACTTTCCTAACGAATCCTTACTTTCTCTTAGTCCAATGCCTTGGTTTGCTAATCATATCAATTTTCTTGCAATAGGAGATTTGCCAGCTCACTAGAGTACCGAAGACAAAGGAAAGTTTTTGAACGAAGTGAAGAACTTTTATTGGGATGACCCTTACTTATTCAAATATTGTCCTGATCAAATATTTCAAAGATACATTTCGGACAATGAGGTAAGTAGTGTCATTAAACTTTGTTATTCTGAGGCATGTGGAAGTCATTTCTCATAAAAAAAAAAAAAGATGATTGCAAAAATCTTACAATGTGGATTTTATTGGCCCACCATGTTCAAAGACACATATGTGTTCTGCAAAGCTTGTGAAAATTGTCAAAAGTCAGGATTTATTTCAAAACATAAAGAGTCTTTAGATAATCTTCTATTGACTTTTGGGACATATCTTAGTGGCAATATGCATTGTGCATTTCATAACTTATGACCC
>Ga0325414_1007668_pt1 | contig 11422 bp, 11 predicted proteins | sample PopdelMetagenome_8_FD_206183 | JGI IMG/M metagenome (GOLD analysis project Ga0325414, IMG submission 206183) | Populus deltoides microbial communities from Bellville, Georgia, United States - Leaf-PdKOR-R3 | ecosystem: Host-associated > Plants > Phyllosphere > Phylloplane/Leaf | place: USA...
ATGCCTGCATTTAAAATGAACATTTACCATAAATTAAAGCTATCTTATATTATCAGATCTGTTATTATAAAACATGCTCTAGTTAAGGAGTTATTGATACTTCAAGTGCAAAATGATGATATAAAATCTTGATAAAAATGCACTTTTAAGTACTAATCAGTGGCCATTTTTTTTCCCTTCTCTCTCCACCTTGAATTTCATGCTTGACTCTTTAAAATTTCATGGCAACCCTTCTATTGTTTTCTCATCCCAACTTGGTCTTTATTTTTTTTATTCCTATTTGTTTTATTTTAAATGATCTATTAAATTATATTTTTTTCAATTTCATCCTCCTTTTGTTTTTTTATGTGTTAGATTTGATTTCTATTCTTTTGATTGTTACATATTTTTTTAAGGATGGTTTTAAATTGAATTTATTTTGCAATTTCATCCTTCTATAGTTGTTTTCCTATCATATTTAATTCTTGTTTTTTTATTGTTATTTTTTTTAACTTTGAATTTTTTTTAAATTTGATATTTTTCTAAATTTTATCATTCAATATTAAATTGGTTTGAAATTGAACTTCTTAGTTGAGTCACGTTTGAGATTTAATGGATTGCGAGTTTGAGGGAATAACTTAGGTTTAAGAGATTCACTCGGGTTTGGTTTTTTTTCTTATTTTTAAGTTCATGTTTTTTTTTTTTTAAGTTTAGCATTGAACATTTATTTGATTTTAGATTAGGCTACCACACACATGATCAAAGGACTTTGATATTAGGTAGAATTGAGCCTAATCTTATACTAAAACTACTAAAAATACAATAAAAGGACTTTTACAGAAAAAGTGTGAAAGATTCTAATATAAACATCATTTTCATCCACTTAAAAGGTTGTTTTAGATCATAAACAACTCCAGAGGAAGATTCATATGGAAATTTATAGGAAAGTGGAAAATGACACTATAAAAATGATAAGAATGTTTAAATGAAATTACCAACCATGATCTGAAAAAGGAAAGGTAGGGACAAAGACATAACAATCAGCGGTATATCAATAAAGTTGTCCAATAAAATAGGCTAACAATTAAAGAATTAAAATGAAGAAAATGAGTAATACAATAATAGCTTAAAGACATAGCATGCAAGCAATAATAAAAAAACAGCCTTGATTATTTAGAAGGAATAGAAAATGGATATTTCTTTTAAAAGAATCAAGAAAGTCACTCTAACTAAGGAAAAAAATTAACCTATTGCAAACATGTTAATAGTTGAATAAGGAAACAAACCTAAGGACAACATTACCATCTTGTTAACAAAACAAACTATCATTTTAGAGCATAAATTGGCATAAACTGATTTCTTCATGGAATTAAATGCACAACTGAAATAAGAAAATGACCCTGTGGATGATGCCTTACTTGATGAAGATACAGTGGAAGAAGGAACAAACATCCTTCCTAGTTGACTAAAGATGGTGATGATGCATAACTCAAGAAAGGAATGGATGATGATGATGATGCCCTCTTAAAACATTCAAAATATCTTTATAATTTTAAAGGTAAAAAACCATAAGTTTATGAACAAAGCATGCATAGAAAAACAATATACAAACTACCTTAAACATATAGTTTAATATACTTATTTGTTGAATAACTTAGAATATAAAGAAATGTAGATTAAGTTGCTATCAAGGATTGTATCGTTTGTCTTTAGTCACTCAATCAATGCAAGTAAATTGATTACAATTAGTTGGAAATGCGAATTTCAATAACACTACCTTGATTAATTACATTACTAATAAAAGTCCATAAACCATGAAAACAAACTCAAAATATCTATACAAAAAACTGAATCTAAGCTCTGGAATAACTAAAGAAAACAAAGCAAATAAATGCTGGAAAGAAGGTAGAAGATGTATTGTTTAGTATTGTAGAGCATCTCCGCTTCAATCCCTTATTATACTGATTTTTGAAACCAAAACTAATGCAAAATTAATTATGGTAATTACTAAAATTAAGTCTCATTGTTATGCTTTAATTATTTGGTATAACAAGAAAACCTTACTTTTTTTTTCCTTAAAAACTATAATTTTTTCTTTGGAAAAAAAATTATTCAAGAATTGAAAGGTTACAGTTCAAAATATTTATTCATGGGCTAGCTAAACAAACTAGGTTGGCAAAACATAATTTTGTGTGGGCTATAAAAATATCTTACACCAAACCCAAGTCTAAGCCCAAAATAAACAAGAAAATAATTCTTTATAAACCAAAAAATTATTTTACAATGAAACTAGGTTTGACCTCGGAGCTAATGCCCTAGTCGAGTTGAGTGTGGATTAAGCTCAAAGCCTAGTTCACCTATGTCATCTTCTCTTTAAAAGCTTTAGTGCTCTAAGAGCTAATTTTTAACTTTTTAACTTTTTATTATATAAGATACAAGAAAGTATTATATATCAACAAATGATTCTTTGATATCAATTTTTTATTAACTCACAATTTGTTTTAGTTATGTTAATATTTCATGTTAGAAAATTCATGTTGGAGAATATTTTCAATAAAGTTTTAACTTTAAAAATGAATAGATTCTACTTTTAATTTGATAAAAAATATGTGTATTAACATTTTAAAAAAAAAATTTTGACAGCTAGAAGCTGTGAAGCAAGGAAATTCAAGTTATTCTAGAAGTTGATTTTTAATCGATCATGATAGACTCGTGCATGCAATTATCCTTAACAGTTCTCAACCAAGATGTACTTGGAGAGTTGAGAAGAAGTGGGAGGCTTAACCTATTAGTTAGCCAATCCTTTTCCATTTATATGTGTAGGGCAATATACAATAGTAAATGTAGAGATTACAATACTAGAATAATGCTTATAATATTTCCTATATATACACTCTATAATATGCCATCTCAAGACAAGGGTGGAGGAACAACCTGAAACTTGAAGCGAAAAATAGTAAAAGAAGCAGTAAAAAATGGCTTAGTGAAGACATATTACAAGTTAATCCTAGGAGGAGATAAAACAAATTTGAATATCTTTCTTCACAACCCTATCTCGTATAAAATGATAATCAACCTCAATATATTTTGTACAAGCATGAAAGATAGGATTCACAGATAAATAAGAAGCACCAAGATTATCACACCAAATGGTATGGACAAAAATAGAAGGGATCTATAGATCTGTCAATATATACTGAAGCTATATAACCTCAGTAATGCCATTTGCTAAAGTTTTATACTCAGCTTCAGTAGAGGAGTGAGCAACTGTACGTTGCATACCTAATTTCCACCAAATTAGCGTCCGACAAAAAAAAAAACAAGGTAACCACCCATATATTTATGATCATCAATACTACCCGCCTAATCTACATCCGTAAAGCCATGTAATGCGAAAGACGAAATGCAAGTGATATGTAAGCCATAGGTTGCCATACACTGAAAATAATGTAAAATGCATTTCAGGGCAGCCCAATGAGAATCTGTAGGAGCATGCATAAACTGATAAACTATGTTAATAACAAAGCAAATATCTAGTCTCATAAAGTTGAGATATTGAAGAGGACCCATGGTTTGAGAAAACTGTATAAGATAAAAAAAAAAACAAGGGATTTGGCAGTATGTTAACTTTGGAGGTAGAGATAGGAGTATTAATAGGTTTGCAAGAAGTCATACCAGCCTAAGTGAGAATGTCAAGAATATACTTATGCTATCATAACATCAAACCCATACTGATGGACTGAACCTCAATACATAAAAAATAATAAACAACACCTAAGTCACGAAGCTTGAACTCTAAGCTCAACAACTATGTTAGGCGGTCAAGTATAGTAAAGTTCCTACCTGTAAGTAGAATATCATCAAGATAAACCAAAAGATATAAGATATCAGCACCAACAGGCAAAATAAATAATGAGGTGTCAACCTTGGAGGCATGAAAGCTAGTAGAGAGCAGAAAATCACTCAAATGAGTGTACCAAGGCTGCAGAGTCTGTTTTAAACCATATAACGACTTATGCAATCTGCATACATGAGAAGGAAGGGCAGAGTCAACAAAACCTAGGGGTTGTTTCATGTAGACCTTTTCATTAAGAACACTATTGAGGAAAGCATTATGGATATCAAGCTGATGTATCTTCTAATTATATGAAACCACAATGAAGAAGACTAATCTGACGGTCGACTGTTTGATAACAGGATTGAAAGTTTTAGAGTAATCAATGCCTTCTTGCTGAGTAAAACCTCTAGCAATTAGACGCGCCTTATACCATTCAATGCTGCCATCAACATGACGTTTTATTCTGTACGCCCATTGATTACCAACAACATTCATCAAAGGATGATAAGGAATCAAGGACCATTTGTCGTTAGAACACAAGGCTTGAATTTTCTCGTGCATAGCACCATGCCAAGCCTCATACCTGTTAGCATCATAAAAAACAATGGGTTTATAGGTAAGAGGAGACAATACCCGACATATTGGAATAATAGAGGTAGTTGCAAACGTTGTTAGCAAGATGATTTTAAGCAACCGAGGACGGAGGACCACAGGATGCTGACGAATGATAGGTTGATGGGGAAAAGAACTTGAACCCATGAGCTGCTGGAGAGGATATGAGGAGAGATCGATATAGAATTGCAAGTCAGCAGAAGAGTCTATCGAAGGACTGAATTGCAGAACAACAGAGAGTGGAGAACCTGCGATAAATTCAGGCTTCTCTGTAGTATCAGAATTAGAAGCATGTAACTATGAAAAAGGAGAAGTTGTTCCTGCACAATGATCATTATAAAAACAAATAGATGGTGATAGAGGGGCATGACTGGGTGGCGATGAGATGGTGGTAGACATGGTGGGCGAGTAGTAGAGCGGAATGGGTGCGGTTGGTGGCCGGTTAGAGTTGCTGGTTTGGTGAATTGGTGGGGTAGTAGGGTGAAAATTTAAGGTAGGATTCAAGGTGGGGAGATGTGTATGTTGGGAGGAGGTGAATGGTTTTTGTGTTATCTGTTCAAAATTTGTAAAAGGAAACACATCTTCATGAAAACGAAAATGACGAGTGACATAAATATATTGAGATGTTAAATCAAGAAAATGATAACCAAGATAAGAGGAACTATATCTTGGGAACACACATGGAGATGAACTAAAATACAACTTATGATCATGATATGGACAAAAAAAAAAAAACAAAGACACCTAAAAGTATGGAGAAAATCATAATTAGGAATACGATGAAACAAACACTCAAACAGAGATTTATTTTGGAGAACAAGAGTAGGCATGCGATTAATAAGATATATTGATGATTCAAACACATAGTTCTAAAATCTTAATGGAGCACTACATTTTCTTAGGAGGGTAAGACCGGTTTTGACAATGTGCTGAAGGCAACGCTCAACTGTGCAATTTTGTTCATAGGTATGAGGATAAATTAACCTGTGATGAATACCAATAGTCTGAAAGAACCTGTTTAACTTATGATATTCACCATCCCAATTAGTTTCAATAGATTTAATTCTACGTAAAAACTGACGCTCAACAAGTGTTTGAAAAGGATAAAATATAGAAAACACATATGATTTTGCCACAATAGGATAAAACCATATATGTTTGATATGCACATCGATAAAGATACTAAAGTAATAAAAACCATAAGAAGAAAACATAGGAGCAGAGCCCCAAACATCACTAAACATTAAATCAAGTGGGGTAGTAGTTTTGTGACCCATAGGTCCCAATGACATAGCAACGACTTGCTTAACGGACAAAACTTGACATTGAGTAAGAGAGTGTCTAGAAGTACAAACTATTTTATTTTTGAAACTAAAAAATTTTAAATGTAGGAAGTAAGATGACCCAATTGACGATGCCACATATCAGTAGTTGCAAAGATGTAAGAAGACCAATAATCTTGAGGAATGGACGTTGCAGAAGACTTAAACAAAACATAGAGACCATCATTATTCTGACTAGAAAGGAGCATTTTCTTGGTGATGATATCCTTTACATAAAACACAGATACTGAAATTCAAAATAAACATTATTATAACGATAAAATTTCTCAATAAAAAGTAGTGGTTTGGTATATGAGGCACATGAAGAATGGTAGATAATTTAAAAATACATTTTGGGGAATGTAACGTGGAATGTCCAATATAGGATATGGCAAGGCCCTTATTGTCACCAACATGCAAATAATCATTACCAAGATAGGATGCAAAATCGGTTAGAGTTGCAAGATTAGGTGTAATGTCTTGGTTCGCACCGTTGTTTGGGAATCAAATGCTGCCAGAAACGTTACCAACAGCAAAGTGGCAGAGGGTTGCTGACCATTGCCCCAAAGTTATGCACAATATGGAGCTGTGTTACCAACAACAAGCTATGCATAATTGACACTTTACATTTTGCTTAAAAAACCGGTGAGAGGACCACTGTCCAGACCCAGAGGAGTGTCTATTCTGCTAATAATTGCTCTGCCTCCAATCAGCAAGAGTAGAGGAATGAAAGCTAGTCAAACTTGTTTTGGTGGTTGTGGCAATTGCTGGTGGGACGCCAGTTGCCACGAGAATGACCCCTGTTATGACTAAAATTAGGGCTATGTTGAGATATGGCAAGGTGAATAGAAAGCATTGGCAGTAGCGGTGACTGAGGCAACGAAGGTGAGCTTGTATCCATGGTTTGAAGGGAGGTTTTGTGTAGAAATTCATGGGTAAGGAGATGACTATGAAGGTTGGCATATGACAATAGTTATGCCTTGGTCATAAGGCTGACTACTAAGTCTTTAAACTCACCACGAACCACGAAACACATAGATATTGAAGTTTTCAAGAGTGATGGGCTGACCAACAACAGTCAATTCATCAAATAACAATTTTGCTTGTTGCTTATACATAGTAACCGAAGCATCACCTTGTCGAAGATTTTGAAAGGACCTATAGAGTTGTATAATGTAAGAATTAGATGGAGACATGAGAACTTTTTCAAGGGTGTGCCAAACACAATGCGAGGTATGACAATTGACCATAAGGTGCAACACATCCATGGTGAGAGGGAAGAGTAATGCGCTCAAAATAAGTTGATTCTATTGCTTCCAATAAAGAAAAGAGAGGCTGATTGCCGAAGAGGAACCAACATGACTATCACAAATATGAGAGGAGGGACACGACATTGAGCTATCAACAAAGTGAAAAACTCCCCAACCAAGAAGGTATGACTTCATCTACATTTGCTAATAAAGATAACTTGTGTTTGTAATTTTCAACGAAACAACTTGTTGAGTGTTGGACAAAACAACTATAGCTTAGAGTTGATGTCTCCATAATGTGAAGAGGAACAACAAAAACATGAGAAGAAGAGTCATCGTTTTGTTCTGCAAGTGGAGGAGGCTGCTATTATGGGAGGGCACCATTGGCAGCAGCCTGTGAGTGGCCAACTAGACTGCAACGTCAGTTTGGTGGAGGGAGAAGTCGGTAGCAACATCAAAGTCCATTTGGGAGAGCAAGAGAGGAGTTATTATGTCAAAAGGCTTTGATACCAAGTTGAGAAGAAGTAGGAGGTTTAACCTATTAGCTAACCAATTCTTTCTATTTATATGTGTAGGGCAATATAAAATAGTAAAGGTAGAGATTACAACACTAGAATAGTGGCTATAATATTTCATATATATATATATATATTCTATAATATGAAACTTCATATTTAGGTTTGGATTATTAGGAATTTGACATAATATAACAGGCAATGATCACTATAGTAAGTGAAGTACAAAGCTACAACAAGGTAAATTTCAGGAAATGGTATTATGGCATGGAAACTAGCTCATTTGTTACCCATATAGTCTCAATTCTCAAGTAGGTTAAAGTTTCATTGCACTATTTTTTTTGAAATAGCTGTGGATTTGCAAATATGAGGACATTATGTCATTATCTCAACTGTGGGAGCCTAACATCTGTTGATGACTTGTATTAACCATAAAGATTGTGATTACTGTAGAAGAGCAATTCGAAGATGTTCACTTTTAAACGAGGACACATGATTTTCTCTAATAATTTTGATGAGTCAGTATGCTAATCCAAATGCCTGAATAGGCATAAATGAAATGTCAGCCATGGATTATCTTGGCAAATCATTTTGATTCGATTTGATAAATTAACAAGTTCTTCTGATATATTAACTATAGAGCTTCGTAGGTTCACTTTCACCACCACGTTCATGGTTCATATTTTAGGGTTTCGAACTAAACTTCTGTTTTGGGTCCTTGTAGTTGTCTCTTCACTAGTGCAGTGTAGACCCCATCCTTGCTAAGGAGCTCTTCATGAGTGCCCCTCTCCACTATCTGACCATCAGAAACAACTGCCACAATGTCCGCACTTTGAACTGTTGATAACCTGTGGGCTATAACTAGAACAGTCCTTCCCTTCATTAGAGAATCCATGGCATCCTGCAAAATTTCCACCATGAGATAACTTGTAAAAAAATCATGTGAGAAATAAATGGCATCAAGATTTTGGAAAAAAAAAATCTAGGAAACTAAAACGAAGACTGTTTAGGTTGTCATGCAAACTGACCTGCACTAGATATTCACTTTCAGCATCCAAAGCACTAGTCGCTTCATCAAGGAGGAGGATCCTTGGGTTCATCAGTATGGCTCTAGCAATTGCTACCCTCTGTTTCTGACCACCTGAAAGTCTTAGCCCACGTTCTCCTACGAAAGTTTGATATTTCTCTGGGAATTTTGATATGAAATCATGAGCATTGGCCATTTTCTGCAATATCGACATTACGTTAGCTAAAGCTGAAAGTTAAAGTTAGAGGAATTGTGTGGCAAGTTAGAAGAGGTAGAAAACTTACCGCTGCATTTTCTATATCCATGCTACTGACTTTACCCTCACACCCATAGGCTATATTCTGCTCTATAGAGCAGTTGAAAAGAACTGGCTCCTGGCTCACTATACTGATCTGTACACTTACAATAAAGGGCTGTGTCTATTATGGATAGAAAATCTCTAAACCATAAAAGAACCAAGTTATGAAACAAAAAACTAATCTAGCATATCTAAAATTTATACGAGCATCTCATGTCAGGGAGAAACAAAGTATATTACTTTTTTTTTCCTATCTGACATGAAAAGGGAAAATGAAAATTACCTTCCTGTGTAGATGTTCGTGTGATATTTCTACTAGAGGAACTCCATTTAAGAGAACCTTTCCCTTGATTGGGTCATAAAACCTTTCAATCAAGTTTGCTATTGTGGTCTGCAACATGCAAAATAATATAAGCATAAGAGGCATGTGACGTTCAACTTTATGTTTCAAACCTCAAACTTAGTCTGTAAGCACTCCAATTGGAATTTTCTGTATAAATACTGAAGCAGCATAAGAACTCAGTATATTTCTTAAAAGAATAGAAAAAAGGAAAGGAATGGTACTTTTCCTCCACCACTCGGGCCAACAAGAGCAACTTTTGAGCCAGGTTGCAGTTTCAATGTTATTCCCTGTAATTGAAAGAACGCATCCAGTTCTATCATCAGGATATGGCATGAACACATAGTAACATCTGAGAGGTAGTTAAGGGAGGTTAATTTACCCGGAGAACCATATCGTTTGGACGAGATGGATAGGCAAACCATACATCATCTAATTCCACATCACCAACTTGTTCACTAGAATAGAAGGAAAACCAATTATCACTTGAGAAATTCCTTCTCGTTTTCAAGTCACAAGATGCCTGGATTTTATAATTTTTGTTTTTTACATGTGATATTTGTTTTTTTTCACACAAACCAGCAAGATGAGGACGATCTTGATTGAGAATATACTTGATTAGATGATGATTAAGTAATTTCATGGTAACTTCTGAAATTCATAATTTCATATTCAATTGGTTCCTAAAAAGCAAGAATGATGGATGGGAAAAATGATTCTTAGTCCAGACTCCACAGATATGTAATGGCCTGATTAGCACTCTCAAAACAGGATTGTTGTTCATCATATTCCATGGTTAACTCATGGAATCATTCACAGGCATATCAGAGGAACGAGAATCTCAGGACTAACCTTAAAGGACACTTATTTCCTGACTTCGGCATGGAAGAAACACGATCTAGAAGCTGGAAAACCCTCCTGCTGGCTCCCGCAGCTTTCATTGCTATGGTGTATAATCCTGACAAGCCGGATATAGAGCCACCAACTGCAAGTAAAATTAGACCATTAAACTGGAGCTCAGAGATTTCGATATTGATAATGTGAAACCATCAAAACCAATTGCCCAAATTAGGTAATAGTTACCTGTGAGGCTGTAGAGAATGAAGGATGTAAGAGCACCAGTGGTCATAGATCCTGTGATTGTCAAGTTAGCTCCATATATCACTACTATGATCACTGAGAGGGTTGATGCAGCATTCAGACCTCCAAAGAAGAGCCCAACCATTTTCTGTACCAGTAAGCAGGTAGATCAGAAGATCCATGTAAACAAGGACATGATGATCTATTTCTTATTATTATTTTGTTGTTGGATGGGGATGTGTAGAGTGTATGTTCAGGTGAGTTTGAAGAGTAGATCAAAAAAGACAAAGGAGCTTACAGCTTGCTTAAGTCCAAGCTTCAATGTCTCATCAACTTTCTCAGAATAGCGTGAACTCTCATAACCTTCTTGTGCAAAAGATCTGACTGTTCGTATAGCGCCGAAAGATTCCTAAGCACCAATGATACAGTTCACATGTGATATAATATGTAACTTATAGCACAAAAACTACATATTGAGAGGATATCATCCTTGCTCAAGATTTCACAGTAGACAGTTTCTAGAGCATTTCAGTAAAGTAATATGCAAAGAGACCCTTTGCATTGTAATCATAACAAATTTTCACACCAAAAAGGAAAAAGAACGAAGGAAAAGTTATCATGCTAAAAACTTTCCTATATATCATTTATGTGACCTAATCTTCCTTCAAGATCTTAGCATTTACTCCCACTATGAATGACCTTTTAGCATAATTTTACATCAATTTACATGTTCAGCATTTGCAGGGAAAAGCATTTAACTGGTCATTGCAGGGCATTCCATCGGGATCACAGTATCAGATTTGCAGAGTACTTACACATGTAGGTGCCACTAATGAAAAAAAATTATAAGAAAAGGTACTTCAGCAGTGAAAAAGCCTCTATATCACCATGTTTATACCATCTCACTCATCATTTAGCAATTCTTAAATCTTATGAAAATCCAGACTTTCGCTTGAAGAAATATTGATCAATGGATTACGTAATCCCTCATCAATTTTCTATGTTCAACAGGTGATAATCACAATTTTAATTGGAAAAAATATACCTCAGCAATTGAAGCAGAAGCAGCAGCTGCAGCTTGAGTCTTGTGAGAAATTTCACGAAGGAAGCGGCCAAATTGACTCACAGCAACAGAAATAGCCGGCACAACCACCAAAGCCA
>Ga0325414_1007670_pt1 | contig 11420 bp, 7 predicted proteins | sample PopdelMetagenome_8_FD_206183 | JGI IMG/M metagenome (GOLD analysis project Ga0325414, IMG submission 206183) | Populus deltoides microbial communities from Bellville, Georgia, United States - Leaf-PdKOR-R3 | ecosystem: Host-associated > Plants > Phyllosphere > Phylloplane/Leaf | place: USA...
ACAAGAGTGCAGTATCACACAAAAACTTATTTTGGTTAATTTAATTTGTTCGGAGATCCCGCATCTAATATTATAGTTGTTGTAGGGTCTGATTTAGTGAAGGATTTGAGTCACTGGATTATAAGGTCAATTTTTTGAGGTAATCAAAACAACCTGATTTAATATTTTTTAATTAAAATAATATTATTTTATTTATAAAAAAACAAATCTTTGGTTTTGACTTGGCTAGGTTTTGACCGAGTTTATCAGGTTACATGTCAACCCACCAGTCACCCAGGTATAGCTTAGTCAATGTTAACCCCAATTTAAATTAATACCCGGCCCAATAAAGCTTCAAGTTACAAATTTACCGAGTTAACTTATTGGATGAACCAAGTTTACTAATTGTTTCCAACGCAAAGGGTTAATTCATTTTCTTTTAATTGTATAAATTATGACTTGAGATATTTAATCTTGAATAATAGGTTGAATATCGAGATAATTGTTTAATGAAAATGGTGAAAAAATTATCATTTTTCAAAAATGTTGCAACTGAAACATTATGAAGTTTTAGATTGAGAATAATTTACATATCAACGCTACATTATGGATTGAATAATGTTTTTAAGAGAATGTAACAAAAAATATTTAGATCATAAACAATTATTTAGCTTTGTTATTAAACATAATCTAGAAGATCAACCTTGAAACCTTCCTATTCGATTTCTTGCCTAATTTAAGTTTAAAATTAAAATGTATGATAATTGGCTTGATGTGACGCATTTAACTTGACCTACTAATAACAATCCATCCAATTAGTAAAAAACAAATATGAGGATGAAACTGAGAAAAAAAAAACTTCATGACCCAACTTCCTACCTAACCCAGGTTTAAAGTTAAATCGTGTGGGAGTTTCTCCAACATGACCTAGTTGACTTGGCCAACAAAGACAACCCAGTCAACTGATAGAAAAAATAATGAAAATGAAATTGAGAAGAAAAAAAAAACCTCTTAACTTTACTCCTTGTCTAACCCATGTTTAAAATTTAATCGTGTGGAAGTTGCCCTAAGATGATTCAGTTAAGTTGGTCAGTTTAAAGTCAACCTAAATGATTATTAAAAAAAGTGTAAGGATGAAATTGAAAAAAGAAAAGGATAAGATTAAAAGAAACAAAAAAGAGAGAGAAATTAGAAAAAAAAGAGGGGTTGAATTGGGAAAAAAAAAAAAAAGAGCTTCAATGCTTATATGAATGATGAATATGTATTAACTTTCCCCGTGTTTTTTAGTATAGGGTAATAATATTTGTTTTATCCTTATATTTGTAGCAAGAGTCAATTTTTTTCGTGTCTCATTTTTTTTTAATCAATTTCTCCCATAATTGAAAAAATATTGTCATTTAAAATTTCATTTTCACATAAAGTAAAATAAAAGTACATTAATATATAACAATTTGTATTTAGGTTTAGGAATACACTAGTTGGAATCCTATGCATTGTTGCTGAAGCAAACTATAGGAAAATACTAGTTATTTAACTCGCACTCCACTACAGGTTGTAAATTGTTTTTCCAAGAAATTACCGGGTATGCATGCTATTTCGATGTGGTTTTTTACATAAAAAATTCAAAGAGTAAATTGAAAAGCTTATGCAAGCATCTAATTAAATAAATTGATAATCATGTATATAAATAAATGAAAAGAAGTTGTTAACAATAACTAAAAGAAAAATTGAGCAAAAAATAAGAAAAGAATGTAGATTAAGATATTCAATCACACAAAATGAGACATCATCCGATTGTATTTATTGAATTTGTTTATTTAAATCAATAAAAGATAAATCTACACCCTAAAAAACTTGTGACCTAAAAGATAAACATAAATGAAATTAACTGAACAAATTCATACCCTAAAAAAATATTACGAACACATTAGAAATATTATTTAAAAATGAATATTCTTTTTATTCTGAGAAATAAAATTCATTTGTATAAAAAAAGATAAATTAGAATAATATCTTGAAAAATCAAACACAAAAAAAAACAGTTTAATAAAAAAAAACTTATATTAAAAAAAGACATGCAAAACTCTTGATCTAAGTCATGTAACTGGGATAAACTCATGGAAAAGAAATTGAAGATAATCACAAAACCAATATTTAAAAAAAAAAAACCTAATGTAAAATGATAAGATCGTATGAAACCAAATTTCTAACAAATCAAATGTCAAAAGATAAAAAAAAAAAAATCAATCACACAAAATGATCTAAAATAATGAGGGTGAAAATAAAGAAAAAAAATTAATTAGAGGGCAAATAAAGATTTTCAATTAGAGGGTTAAATTGAATTGAAAAATAGCTTTAACCAAAAGAAAAAAAATCAAAAGAATAAGGGTCAAAGTGAGAATAATAAAACAACAAAAACTTTGATTGGATGATGAAATTGAAAGTCAAAAAAAACTTTAACGAAAGAGTCAAGGAAAAAAATTTAAAAAAATAAGGACCAAAATGAAAAACAAAACATATGAGAAATTGTAATTGAAGGAATAAATTGAAAAAATCTTCTATAAAAGAAATAAAAACATAATAAAAAATTAAAAGAATGAGGACTGAAATTGAAAAATCAAAATAAAAGGACAATCGTGCACTTTACCTAGCAGGAGAGAGAAAAGAAAAGAACGACCATTGTTGACAATCAGACTACCATACGCCGTCATGTGCCACACCATATGAAAAAGAACATGGTGGCAAATCCACAAAGACAATAGAATATCAGGTTTGGTCATCGAGTGGCATCACACGTTACACCTGAATGGCTTAAAGCCTTACACACCACCCATTAATAGTGCTTGCTGAGCACGCGTTAACAATTTTTTTGATTAAAAATGAAAAATTAATGTGAAAATACCAAAATGCCCCCATGACCCTGGTAATTAGTCAAAAAACTCATGTGAAAGTACATAAATACCCCAAATGCAAAGCTTATCTATTGTCTTTTCTATTGCCAAATATGTACTTTAATTGTACATGAATAATGAAAAAACTAAAAACATCATTGTTCAATAGCCTAATAATGTTTTGATTGTGGGGGTAAAGAAGTATTTTTATTGTTCAAAAGTTTATGAAATTTCAAAAAAGTAATTGATTAACAACTCTAAATTTTATTGACTCTAGAGGTAAAAGAATATCTTTACCTTGTAAAAAAACAAAAAAGAACTAGACATCCCGCAAACAATCTTTTAATGACCAATAGGCCAATGAAAAAAGATCAAAGCATCCTCACCCTCACCCTCAAGGCTTCTATTTTTTTTCACTCAAGGGTGAGAAATATACAAGTGTTACGATGGAGTTGTTTTTCATAATCATTAACTAAAAACTAAAAGGATCAGCGGAAACCAGCTTGTTTATATGAACAATAAAAGAGATCATGACCTCCTTCTTTTTTGTTCTTCTTATTTTTTTTTAAAAAAATTATACCTTCCATTTTTCTTCTTAAATTAAATCTTTTTATTTTTATTTTTTAATTTTATTATTCAATGCTTTACTGATTTTGTTTTAGTTTGCTTTCTATGAGAATATCGTAATCACAAACAAACATCTTGGGCATTGTTTTTGTGCTCAATTTTGCAAGGATTTATTTTTGTTTAAATATCAAATTCATTGGAGTCAATGATTCGAGTTGTGGGTTTGACGGGTTAAGTTATGAAACTCAAATTGATCCAATATATAATGTCTCAATATTAAAAAAAATATCATCTTGAATTTTTTAAATCTAAGCTATTTTTTTGATCGATCATTTGGGTTGTCATTGGCTCACCAAGTCAACTAGATCATACCTTTTTTTTTTCAAATCATTTTTTTTCTTCAAATTCATCCTTCGATATTTGATTGATTTTTAATTAGTTTTTGTAATTTGTTTTGATTTACTTTTTACGAGATTATTATATTCCAAATAAATATTATTTTTAATTGGTTTTCATAATTTATTTTGATTTACTTTTTATGAGTTTAACTCATATTCTCAAATATATATTATGATATTTAATCAATGCTTAATTTTATGAACGTTTATTTTTGTTATCATATTATTAAGTTAAAATATTTTTTTTAAAAAAACAAAATTATTAAACCAAATGAAAATCCATGATCCAGATTGTTCGTTTGGCAGGTTAATCCACGACGCTTAAGTCAATTTAATATATTATCATCTCAATATTAAAAAAAATATTATCTTAAATAAAATTTAAAGACAAACCATAATTTTTATTGGTCTTCAAGTCCATCAGGTCAAGTCGAAACAATTTCCACACGAGTTAATGTTAAACCTGAGTTAAACAAAAAATTGAGTCGAAATGTTTTAAGATTTACCTATTGAGTTAATTCCACAACTTTAACATCTTGCTTCTTTTTTTTATGTGAATTCTCTTTAAAAAAAATTATTGAGGAATTTTGCCTAAAAAATATATTTTTTCCTGCTGAATTTAAATTGTTACATTTATTAGGAATACCTATTTTAATTGGTATAAAATTAAATAAAATTAAAATTAAAATAAATAATAAAAAAATAATAATAATCCCGCCGCATTGCTTGACACCCTGGCTAGTCACAACTAGACAATCAAGATACCAGGAGCCAAGCGTCTCATTCGTAATTGCATTATTTGCTGCCCAACTAACAGGTTCATGCTGTGGAGTCTACGTAAAACAAGAAATACTTGGTAATAGAAAGGGAATAAAAGCGTGAAGTGTCCGCGAAGAACTAACTTGCTGCTGAGTCTGATGATTGGCAAATGCATCATGCACCGTCTCCAAACTCATGGAACAGTCTGAAACTCCACTCTTATGGTAGCAAGAGTTGGGCAAAAGGATATAGCTGAAATTCCACTCCATAACCAGGCTTTCAAGCACGTGTGCCTTCAGGAACGCCTGCTGGAAAATGTTTCAGACTGCTTCATGAGTAAACATTCCTCAATTATGGAAAATGAATTTGGCTATTCGGTCCTTTGATTAAAGCATCCTAGAAACCCTTAATCGATCAACAATCCTTGAGCACGATCATACAATAAGATGATCAGGGAAAGAAATATATACGGGGATCCCTATCCCTGACATAAACCAGAGGCCACTTCAAATCCCAAACAGAAAGCAATTTGAATAGCAAGGAAGAAGCAGGGCACTATCTTCCACCATCATTGGCTGCCTGAAAGGATTTAATTGAATCTACAAGGCAGATGCATCGATTAATATCGAATCGAATCGAGCAGCAGTTTTAAGAATTGAATGATTTTAGACTACTATGAAGAGGGAAGGAGCAATGTGAAAACGCACCGGAAGTGAGAGGGAACGGCCAGTTACACTTTTTATGCAGCAGGCAGCTAGATGACAGGCTTCTTCACAATAATCAGAAAATATAGCTGGGACATTCATCTCCTTTATCAGTTCCTGGCATGCTCATTTGATCAACCAGAATAGAATGAGGGCTTAATACTAGAATCATCTTAAAACAAAAAATGTAAAAAGTAGCAGCTTCCTTGCTAGGATTTTCTCGCACACAAATGCACAGAAATTAAATAGAGAAAAATGCTTAAGAGTATCGATGACATACAATGGTAGGCAACCAACTAGGATAAGCAGCAATTCCAGCATTTGGAGCAATTATTAAATGAGGAAACAAATCCTGTGAACAATACATCGTAAGAATAAGAGAGAAGTACCACCTCTTTAAACAAATGATCAAAAACACATGCAAATAGAACAAGGTCATAAATGTGTATGTGATGTTGAACAAAAAAGAGATAGAGAAAGATTGAAGGGTAGAGATGATGAAGAAGGCTAGGCAACAGAGAGACCGAGAAAATGCAGTTTCAATAACATCCAAAGCTGTCTCAAAATTTAACATTAGATGCTTTATACAGAGGCACCAAAGAAAGGGGGTCCTCCATCAGTATGGATATGAATATATTTTCAGAAACAAGTGGGAAGAAAACCTCAGCTAAATCCCTGTAACGTTCATGGTATAATCCGCTGCGAAGCTGGAGGGTCACTGATGTAGATTTACTGGTGATTGCAATCTGGCTGAGATTCTCACTTGAAAAATTGCAAATGCAATCTGCATCCAGGCATCGAGCATAACTACATAGAATAATCTTCTCACCATCCCTGTTCATGAAAATAAAAAAAACAAAGAATATATCATGAGCTGCTATAAGCATACCAATTTTGGTTCAACAAAGAGATTGCCACATAGCAGATGTATTAATACTTAGGGTTTCATTACATAGAGAATTTCTGCTAAGGTTTAGCAACCCCATCAGGTATTGATTTATGGACATACCATATAACAGAAACCTGAACTAGTTATAAACATGAATACATAAATTGGTTAAAAGGCAATAAGAAGAAGATTAGAGAACTAATTAAGAATGAACACCTCACCCAAGCAAACCTCAATATAAAGAAAATCAAGAATGCGAAACCCCATAGTGAGGTAAGGCTCCACACATAATTAATTGAAGGGAAAATTACATTTAACATGCTACAGTTTGGTCCAAATTGCGATTACCCACTATAGTTTAAAAAATTACTATTTACATCCTGGGTCAACAAAAGTTTTCAAATCTAACAAATTGACCATAATACCCTCATATTTTACCAGTGCAATCTTTGCTTCGCTTCAAGACTGTTTCTAAACATTGGTTTCATCTCATTACAAGCTCCAACTTTATTGACAACCATTACCAACATCCCTCAAACCCAAAACTCTTTGTCATGCTCTCACTACGGTGAGAATTATATAGCATATCAATGCTTCCCGGTAGAACAAATATAGATTCACATTGGACATAGAGAGGCTTGCCGCAGGAATTGTGGGTTCTAGTAATGGTTTACTTTGTTTAAGTATCCATTCAAAGATATCTAATTGTAATGCTCATATAATATGGAATCCAGCAACAAGACAATATTGAGTTACCTTCTCATGAGAAAAATGGTTGCATTCAAGCTAAAAGGTTTGGTTTCCATCATGGTACAAACCACTACAAATTGTTGCAATTTGTTTACAAATTGAGGGGCCAGCTGGAAGATAAGGTTTTTATAGATACCCAAAATGGTTCTTCAGAAGGATTTGTGTAAATATTTGATTATTTATCAATCACTATGCATTAATGTAATTATAAACTATCTACATGTGAAGGGACTAGCAAAAGAAATGTGAATGTTTTAATTTGTTCTATTTGTACTTCCTTGATAAAAAAAAGGAGGACCTAGTTCATTGATTTGGTATGAGATTGCCTCTGCAATATTTGGCTTGCTGCTCCGAAAAGCCATATGGTGTTTGATAAAATTCCAATACCAAAATTTATGCTCAAGAGTTCACTGGTTCAAGATTTATTTGAGCATAGATTGTGGATGGATATGAAGTTTATTGGCTTTGATTCAAATGGGTTATATGAAATTGAGGTTAATTTTGCATTGCAGACAAGGCGTATGATGAAATGCCAGTATGAAAGTTTTAGCTCTAAAGATGGTTGTAATATTAGTTTGATGGCAAAGTAGTAATTATCAATTTAATGGCAAGGTTGTAATATTAATATTGCAATGGTTATTTAGTCATTAAAAGGAAAATAATGGCAATCATGTAAATGACCAAACATTTTTTGCTGACTTTTTTGGATAAGGATGTTAAGTTTAATGCGCTAATAAAGTCCGGAATGTAATTTGTAATTTTTCAAACTATAACAAGTAATTGTAATATAGATCAAACTACCGGATGTTATGGGTAATTTTCTCTTAATTGAATAAACATAAATCCTCACATGGAACTAGTGAAATGGGAATTGACACACCACTCAAGAGAAGATGAGGAGGCCCTCACCACAATCAACAAGGCTGACTTGCACTTACCAAAAACAATCACAACTAAATACTCAAAGATATGATGATCAAGTTCGCAACTGACCTTTGTTGTGGAATTGCAGGTCCAATAAACTCTATATGAACTTGCACACCAGGGAACAGAGCAAGCAACTCTCCAAAGGCAGCAAGTTGTAGAAGCTCCTTTTCAGGCCCTATTGAGATTCAATTAAAAAAAAACTCAAATCCAGAAAACAGCAAATATAATACTGTACAGTGTAGAGGTCATTGTGTTCAGAGAAGTGGCTGCTATTAAAAAAGAAAAGCCAAAGAAGTAAATATCCCCATCTTTATAACTCATATTAGAAGACAAGCGGAAGAGAAATTTAGCAAATTCAATTGCCACACACCTTAATGTCAATACCTTGTTATTTACAAAAAAAGAAGGGTGTCTTGACATGGAAAACCATACTTTGTCTGATACATATGACTGAATACAATTTCCAAGTTCCAGATGAAAGAAAGCAATGATGATAATGATCATTAAAGAATTGGATCATGTATCAACGTCCAATTATGGGAAAAGAAAAGGTTTTCATCACAACAATTATTTATTTAGGGTACCTCAATTCTTTTTTTTTCTTTGAAAACCACGAGCGAAACCACCCCCCCCCCCCCCTATTGGGCGGGAGTTGGAAACTCAATTGGTGTAAAATGAAACAACATACTACCAAACATTGTAGTTCATTCTTAAAAGTATTATATTGTCCCTGATGAAGTCTTTCCTTCATTTATTCTTTTGGCTGGGGGAGGATCCAGAAAACACATGGTGAAGATCAAACTACTCCTTGATGAGAAACAATACGCCACATTAACAAGAAAGCATATATTCACATCTCTAGCTCATGGACATGTAAGGAACATCAACCTTAATAAACTTGGTTCCTAGGGCCAAAAGGTCCAACTTTTCAACTTAATCTTATGCAATGCCGTGGGTCAAAGTCAAAATCCCGTTAGTTGACATAACAGATGAATTATAGCATCGTTGTAGTTCAAAAACAGGACAGGTATGGGATTAATTCAATAGAAGTTGCACATAAAGTTAGTAAAAATCATGTGATGTTGTATGTTGCATAAAGAAAAGCAAGAGAAAAAATCACAACAGGATAACATTTCAGAAAAATCATCAAGCTTCTATACCACAATACTTACCAAGATAGTGTATGCACAGTTTACGAGTTTCAACAGTCGAGCTCCATGCACAAGCAATATGAGCAGCATGGTAAATTGTAAGTGGCTGAAATATAGAAATAAAGATCAATTACCTCATCTGGGTGTCTATAATGGAATGCAGGCACTAAAAGTAACTTGAGGTCATTTCTTTTATACATTTACTTTATTTGTTGAAATTGTGTTTTAAACTTTATACTCATAGATCCCAAGGGGATGCTTACAATTTAGTTTCCTTAACAAACGCGCTTTCACATGAAATCAACAACAGCAGATGCAAATTTTGGTCGAAAACAGCAAACAGAACTTAAACCCACAGATTTTGAGCTTTAAAATAACAGAGAAAATTTCTTAAGGACATATAGAGAATTTAGAAAAATCCACTCTGGAAACCTAAGCATTCAAATGCAGACAACTCTAAACATAAGTGCTTGATTGCAGCATTAAGTCTCAATTATATTACGAGCAAAGATATCATAGAATTAGCATCAATTGAGGAACAGCTTTAGAAATCCCCTATCTCAACTAGTTACTAACACCACACATTTCATACCCAGTGAAGAAGTAAAGCAACGGGTGAATGAAGAGGAATGCACCTCCACTCATAGTAATCAAACCAACTGCTTAAACACTCTGATATTGGAGATATGGGCCCTGCATAATCATATGAAGAATTATACACCCATCAAACTACAACCAAAAGAAAAAAAACAAAGAAAGAAAGAAAGAAGGTAGAAACAAAATACAATACCATGGCACGGGCATAGGTCACCTAAGAGATTCCAACCACCATCCTTTGACCTATCAATGATATAAAATACATAACAAAGTTTAAAATGAACTCAAATAAATCCTGAGTAGTTTGTCAATTATGATAGCTGCCTGTAGTGATTCACGTGCTTATCAAATATCTTTCTTGTGGCTTTAACATGTTGCACAAACAAGCACTGAAAATTGCTAGAACTGTCCAAACAGAGGCTTTCCTTTGTGACATGTACAATAATTCAACAAAAGAGCAAGTCTAAAATACACAATGAGCACATCTAAGATACACAGTTTTCCTAGCTAGAACAAAAACTGAGAAATCTTTTTAATCTATCCACATAGATGGAGCCCATTGGGATACATTTTTGCCTTTATTGTTTGTGTATAAAGTACTTTTTCAGAATCGTCAATCGTTTCAGATTTCAACCCGACATTTACTATTCAAGGCTGATTCTAAATTCTGGAATAGATACAAAACTACATCTCTTAGGGTTGCTTTCCCAAGAACTTGTTTTTCTTAACTGACACGATGTTACATGCTTTCAGCTGGTGTTAAAATCATGCTTTCAGTTTGCTTAGCTAGCTTCATGTTATCCTTCAGTTATTAGACATTTTCTGTCGTGGAATTTCGTTAGGCAAGAGCCATTCACATTTATGAGCACTGCTGAGGAGTAACAGTAACCTCAAAGAATCAAAGGAAGTTAGTGATGATGTTGCCTCCTCAGAGTCAAAGCAGCAGCATTCATGCATCCACATTCCAAGTTGATGGATGCCTCTTTTGCTCAGGAATGAACACCTACTCCCTGGGTTTTCACACACCTGTCAAGAAAGCATAGTGTTTTGGTAAGTTAGCACATTTAAAAAACTTATTTTGTAAAATAACACAAACGCTTAAATATTTAGGAGAAAGCATAGTGCTTTGGTAAGTCATCTGCAACTCGTGAAAATAAACTGATTTTTTAATTATTTTTTTAATTGTGATATTTTATATCTTTTTTTCTGTGTAAGAAAAGAAAAGCACTTAAAAAACAAAAATAATAACAAGTGCAGTGCCTACCTGAGAAGTGGCTGTAGCTTCTTGAGAAAAAGTAAAAGGGAAATCATTTAAGACATCTACACGCTTCATTTGTTGCTCTAATCTTTCACACTCTTCTTTATGCTCATTCCAGTGCGACATCTACGGCAAAAATAAAAAATATATCCTTCAAATTACTACAGGTAAAAATAAAAAGATAAATTTGAGGTTACCTGATGAGAGACCGAGCAATAAGCAACTGCGCCACAGCGGCCGCAGCGTCTGCGAGCTGAGCCCATACACCGAGTTCCACGCCCCTTTCCGGCGCACTCCATCACCGATTCCTCTCAGCTAAGCCAGTCGCTGAATCAATTGATGATCTGATGGAAATTAAAAACTACCTGTGGCCCAGTAATCTCAGTCCGGTTTTCTCTTACAGCCCATTGAGCTAGGACACTACTAGGGACAGTGTTATCACATGGAAGGAAAAGTTGGTTTCAAGAGATGGAGGAGGCAGACATAATTACAAGTTGGAAGTTTCTCTAAAGCTTTACAAATCAGATTTGGATTATCATCCTACGAAGGC
>Ga0325414_1007672_pt1 | contig 11418 bp, 2 predicted proteins | sample PopdelMetagenome_8_FD_206183 | JGI IMG/M metagenome (GOLD analysis project Ga0325414, IMG submission 206183) | Populus deltoides microbial communities from Bellville, Georgia, United States - Leaf-PdKOR-R3 | ecosystem: Host-associated > Plants > Phyllosphere > Phylloplane/Leaf | place: USA...
TTGCATAACATATAGCATAAAAATCTAAACTAAACCTTCCTCGTGGGATCGACCCCTTGCTTGCTCTATACTATCTTGTGTGTTTTAAGCTAGGGTAATTAATTTGTGGGACCGCGACATCGCAACATGTATATATATTGAAGAAAAAAAAAAGAAAAAAAAAGATAATAATCCCAACCCAAGGAAGTTAACCTTAAACATTAGAACATAATATTGTTTTCTTCCAATAAAAGCCCCATCATCTATGTTTTCATACATTGAGCACATAAAAAGGAAGGTTTATTAATATTTTGTTTAAGAGGAATTGAGCAGATATATAAATTGAATGAGAGTTTGTTTATCTGGATAGATTAATGGAAGTTGAATGATGAATGCCTTGCTTTGTGGAAGTTGCAAATTGTTTTTCTATTTTAACGCTTTGATTACTAGGGACAAGTAGGTTGGTTGGGGGGTGTGATTAGTACTTAAAAGTGCATTTTTATCAAGGTTTTATATCATCATTTTGCACTTGAAGTATCAATAACTCCTTAACTAAAGCATGTTTTATAATAACAAGTCTGATACCATAAGATACCTTTAATTTATGGTAAATGTTCATCTTAAATGCAGACCTATCACATAAATTAAAGGATTGATTGACGAGTTTAAGTACGGAAATTGAAAGGACAAAGAGAGGGCCAAATTTCAAAAAGAGATGCTGGTTCAGTCCAAACTGGAACACTGTTCGGTCATCGGGTCATATCTGGAGCTGTAGATCTTGGATTTAGGTCTGCCTTATATGGATGGAAAGCTAAGACATAGGCCTAAGACTTTCATAGGAGTCCAAGATTTAAAAAGGCTGTTTTCAAGTCCAAATTATAGCAACAACAGAGAAGTCTGAATCTGTCCTACAGCCCAGATACTGTTTAGTGTTCAGCCCATATCTCGAGTTTTAGAAGTCCAAATGACCTCAACTTTTTTTCCTAGAAAGCTGAGACAATTTCTTAGAACTTTCATGATTCAAGTCCGTTCAAATTATGACGTTATTAATGACGTTTTTGGTAGACAAGAAAATAAGGATTGTCACCAAGTCAAGATGTGGCCACCCACTCAACAATTAGTCAATAAATCAATAGTTCCAAATTTTGGCCTATAAAAGGAGGCATTTGCCATGTATTTAGGCATCTTGGTGTTTAGATCAAGATCATGCTCTTGCTCTCTCTTTACATTTTGTAATGCTTAAGTTTTGCTTATATTAATCTCTTGCTTTTGCTTTTCATTTCCTTTCATTGTTTATTTATGTTTCTCTCTTTCATTATGTTTAGCTAAGTTTATCATGTCAAGGTGAAAAGCTTACACTAATGGTGTAAGAATAAGTATAATATAAACTCAACATGGACCTTAATGTTTGATACTAACATGTTTTATATTTGTTATCTTGTTCACTTTTAATACTTTGCTTGTTAAATGGTTAATCTAGATTTATGTTGTATAACCCTTGGTACAACAAATACTTGGTTTTTTCATAGCCCAATCGTATGGTATAATCGACACCTGTGCTATGAAAGGAACTTGATTTGTTGTTAACTTAAGTTATAATCATGAATGTCTGACAACATTTACGAGTATTAGCATTATTTGAATAAGATAACTATTGTAATCATGTTAACAATTTATAATCCGATTGGAACCTCCTTTGTATGCGGTTTCCAGTTGAGTAATAAAAAGAGTTTATACTATACTTGTTTGAAATACTATTAGTGGATCCTCTAACCTTGACAATTATTTTATCCTTGTTTAATTCTTGCATCAGTATCACATCTCAAAGCTCTTTTTAACTTCTTGTTGTTGTTATCTATAATTTATATAGTTAACCTCCCTGTGATTCGACCCCGGTCTTACCGGGTTATTTATTACTTCGACCCTCCTGCACTTGGAAGAAGACATCAATCTTTTGATCGTGTCATAATTCTCAACCAACTTAGTATCAAGAAAATAAAATCGACAAAGATAATTTTAGAAAAAATCATAAAAAAAACATGTGGGGAAACACTGTAGTAATCATTTTCGGTTCAATTCAGTTTTTATAAAAAAAAGTAACCAAACTGGTTAAAAAAACCAAAACCGGTTCAAACCGATCGTTTTTGGTTCGGTTCGGTTATTTTAGAGCAAAAACTGGTTCAAATTGATTTGGTTCGGTTTGGCTCGGTTTCTGTTCGGTTCAGTTTTTTTGATTTTTTCGGTTTCAAGCTTATAAAACCGAAACTAAACCGGTTAGTGTTTTGAAAATTTTAATTGGTTTAATCGATTTTTTTCACGGTTCCGTTTTTTTTGTTATTGTTTTTCAGTTTTCTCGATTTAATCTGTTTTTTGATTTTTTTTCTCACCCCTAGGAAATATTGTAGCAACCCATATTGTTTTAAAGGAAAAAAACTACCATGCTAAATTCTCAACCAACTCAATATTAAAAAAATAAAATCAACAAAGATAATTTGGAAAAAAATCATTAAAAAAATAGCTCCAATTCATCCTACGCAACACCATAACATTTCAACCACCACCATAGACTAAGCAACAACATAAACAAAAACTAGAAGCACAACCCCATTCTCTACTCTTTCCTTTCCCGCAATCACCTTCTTTCTCACTACCAACCGAAGAGTGCTACAATACTCGCTTCATATAACGAGTATTGTTCATAGTGTTAGAATGGGTAGCCAAATAGAGAGTAACAATGTTATTCTTTTTTCCACTCATATAGTCATACAAGCTATTATAGAAAGTTGAAGCCATCCTTGCTAAGGCACAAGAAACACCCAATGGAATTGTCTTTGTGTCATAGTATATTAAAAGGAATGGGGGAGTTGAGGTGAGTTTCTTTACTTAGATTGTGATGTAGTTGCAGTGGTATTTAAAATCTCATCTAAAGGGGTGTTTGTTTCTCGGAAAGTGGTTTCTTAGGAAACCACTTTCCAAACTTTCTTATGTTTGTTTGCCATTAGGAAAGTTGGTCAACGGAAAATACTTTCCGGTCAAAGAACAATTTGGCTTGGTTTTCAGGAAAGTGTTTTCCTTTTATTTTGGGTGGAAAACGCTTTCTAGAAGTTGTGAAAAATTTAGAAATGTCATATTATTTGCCGATTATATCAAATTTGGTCCTCATTTTTTTTTTTCAATTTCATCCCTTAGAATTTAATTTTTATATTAACTTTGGTCCTCATTTTTATTTTGCTTTTCCCTTATCATTTTTTAATTGAAATTTTTTATTTATCAAATTTGGTCCTCATTCTTTTGATTGTTACTTATTTTATTTGAAATAATTTATGAAATGTTAATTATTATTATTTTAATTTCTTTATCTTTCAATTTTTTTATTTTTTATTTGATCTCTATTATTTTGATTATTATTTATTTTATTTGAGATAATTTATGAAATTATATTTTTTTCAATTTCATTCTCATTCAACTTTTTAATTTGTAAAATTTGTTCCTCATTATTTTAATAAAATTGAAAAAAAATAAAACATTAATAAATTATTTTCCAGCTCATTTTCCATGATATAACCAAACACTGGAAAATGTTTTTCAACTTATTTTCCATTATACTACCAAATATCGGAAAATACTTTCCCGGAATTATCTTTTCAAAAGAAAACTACTTTCCAGCAAACAAACAGGGCCTAAAAAAGAGATTTTCTAAGGATTAGTTATTTTTACATGTTTTAAGTTTGTTAATTTTTAGTTAATGAAATTTTATGGACACAATTGTATTGTATTTTTAAGTTATTTAAACTATGTATGAATTTTTATTTGAATTATGTATTTTAAGGTGTTAGGACTTCTATATTGTTTATTTAACTTTTTATTTTAATTATCCTATATTATTATTTATTACTTGACTGAAATTATCAATATATAATTAGTTAAAATATTTTACCTACAATTTTACTATTCGAGTTTATATTGTATATTTCGTGTCATATTAAAAAAGCATTTTTGATAACTTTGGATCCAACAATTGATGTAAAATTTTATTTTTTTCTTGATGTTTAATATTTTTTTTCCTACCCTAAATGCGAGCATGGAATCTCTAAATTAAACAGCTCCACTTTTTTCATTGCAAATTGTGTTATTTTCAAAACCACATCAAATCTTGAATTTTGTTATTTCGACACTTTTATTTTTGGATTTAAAATTATGTTTAAAATATTTAACTTAAAACAACATTAAATTTATAATTTTTTAGTATTTTCAAGTAAAAAACACTCCTCACTAAAATACTAAATACACGCAAAAACATAGTTTGTTTTTAGATTTGCAAAATTGCTTCCCCTCGTTTCTCATCAGCCAAGAAAACTACAATAGCATATGATATAAAAGATCAGCACACATGACCAATTTCCCTCAACAAATTATTAAAACTTTTACTTCTTTTGAAAACAGTCTCAAAATAACAGTACTAATCTAAAGTTGGAAGAACATGCCAACCCTAAAATCATCAAATACTCGCTCCCTTGCCCATTAAATGTTTATACGTCTTTGAAGTTTGAACCATCCCTAAAAAACCTAGTCTAATCCAACCCTAAAATAGCCCATACCATAAAGCCAATCTTGCCCATACCTCATTCCTTATTAAACAGTTATTTACAAAATAAAAATGGTAAACTTTATTTTAATCCTTATAGATTCTAAAATGTTCAACTTTAATGAATATAGTTTAAAACCTTTCATATCAATCTCATAATTCTAAAAAAGTTTCATTATAATCATGGCCGTTAAATTAGCAAGAAAAGCGAAAGATCATTTTTTTGGATTTTCCCACTTTGAGTTTTTACACGAGAAGCGAAAGAAATAGGAAAAAGAGAAATTAAGACAAACAAAAAAAAATATTTAAAAAATAAAGTTAATTTCACTAAGTCTCCTATAACTTAAATATTCTTTTAGTTTACCATTTTTTTTAAGAAAATATATTCTTCAATTCATAAAACTTTATATTTTTATGTTAACTCGTTTTTTATTAACAAAATTGTTGTTATTATTATTGAAAAATTTAAAGCTTGTAAGTAAAATCAAAAACACAAAATCAAGAACAAAATCAATCATGCTTTCACACTTACTCCACTAAAATACCCAATTAAAACTCCTTTACTCAAAAACCTTTTTCCTAAATCTAGAAAAAATAAAAATAAAAATTAAGTACTTTCCTCTTTCTATCCTTATCTCACATTTGAGTTCTCTCCCTCTTCGCTGAATGTACTTCTCTGCAAAATCCCAAAAACCCTAGGGCCCTTTCTGTATTTTTAACACCCCGAAAAACTAAAATTTTTTTTTCCATAAGTTAGGGGTTTTTACATTTCCATACGGTTAAGTCACAATTACACATTGATCGATTAGATTAGATAGCGAGAGTTCAAATAAACCAAAAAAAAGACGCAAATCGTGACCGTTAGGTTTTTTTTAGATCTGATCATGGACGCACGAGATTCGACATCGAACCGAGACGTCTCGTCGAGCGGCGGCAGCGGCACCACCACCGGCGTCGGAGGAGGAGAAGAGGATCCTATCCTTTCCGTCACTGCCACGCTTGCCAAGGACGCTTGGTTACACTTTAACTCTCGCCGGTTCAATGAGTGCCTCGAGGTTTTGTATCAGCTAAAGCAGAAAAAGGAAGACGATCCAAAGGTGATAATTACACAAATAATATAAAGTCACTTATTTTTTTTGTCGGATTTTATTTGATTAGAAATTAAGTTAACTTCGAGTAAAATGTTGTAATGGACTTTTATTTTGTGATTTAACTCACTTAATTGAGTTGCTGCCTTTTAATTTTAATGAATTTTAGATTAAGTTAGTTAATTATTCACTCACTTAATTTAGATGCTACTTTTTATTTCTTAGTATTTTTTTAGATTAATTTAGTTAATTAACTTGAAAAGCTTAATTTTGCACTTTATTTAGTTAGTTCAAATTTAAGGACAGTATCTAGGCGGGCATGCGAATGCTGAAGTTATGCAATGTATTAGGGTATTTGGAATATGTAATTGATGTGAGAATTTTCTCTTCTTTTCGTTTTTTCTCGTTCTTTTTAAGTTTGTAATCTCTGGGTTATGCTTTATTAGGTACTTCATAATATTGCTATTGCGGAGTATAGTAGAGATGGTTATCCAGATCCAAAGAAGTTGCTTGAAGTGCTTAATAACATTGAGGTATGTTATTTTTGTCGTGTTTTTGTAATATTGGCTGGAGGGAGGCAGTGCTATTAGTTTTGTTTTGGCCCTGTGTGAAGATGGGTTTGTTCTTTAATTATCAGAGGATTGTGATTTCGAAGGGAAAAATTATGTTGCTGAATTGAATTTTACTTGTTAGATTTTGAGAGCAAGAGATTTCTAGTGGTGCTGCAGTCTATACATTTAGTTCATTGTGAAAGGATGCTATGTACAGTCATAAGAATCTGCTCCTGCTTTCACAGTACCAATCACGGGTATAATTCCACAAGTGTTCAGCATTGCAGAGGTCATCTCTGAGACACTTGGAGTTGTGGGCATTGGATAGTTTTATATGATAGTTATTTCTTTGATAATTTACTTGTGCATATTTTATTGTATTGAAATTCAATGGAGTAATCTGGTCTGTCATTTCAGTCTTGTATTAGTATCATACTGTCATTGTTTGTTTCTGTTGACTTCTTGAGCTAGATTTGGTCTTCTATCCTGCCATATGTAAGTTGGAAAGCTGTTAACTCAGTAATGTATTTACTAGATTGTATTTTTATCCCATTGAAAATGATCCTGGAATTGCTTACTTGAATCCTAATCATGTTTGCATCAATGTAAAAATAGATTTTTTTGGGAATGAATTCCATCTCATAATACCCATTTAGGTGTCTGTTTCAATCTATTTACAATGTACCACCTGGATGTTTTCCCTACTATGCTGTGTTTGGAATTTTCTGTGAGCTGGTATGATACTAAAAGAAATCTATTCCAACCCATTTCATTTTTTGATACCTCCCTCTTCTTAGTCCCTTAATATTCAATTTCATTTTTTTTTCCTATCAAATTTAATCTGCATTCTTTTAATTGTTATTTCTTTTGTTTTATACTTTTTTTATTCAATTTCACCCCTCAATATTTTATTTATTTAGAATTTTGCTTTGTTATTTTTAGGGTTTGCCATATTGTGAAAGGAATCACAATGATAATAAAAAAGGGGGGGGGGGTCCAAATGTGGGCTAAATGCCTGTTTCCGAAGGAAGAAAAAGTCCTAAAGTCACACGTACCAATTGAAGGGACGGTGGGCCGAGTCACAATAATTTTAATTCTAGTATAGTATTTAACATCAACCATGGATCCTGAAGGCTAAAGTCCATGTATTCTAGTATAGTATTTGCCTCCGTTCATTCGTATCAGTGGTTGTCTGCATAGCATGTTGAAAATATTCTGTATGAGTATATCTCCTTGCAATTTAAATTGTCCATGCTTCCTGCATGAAATCCATTTGTGATATCACCACATTGAAATTAGTATTTTATGCCGTGTTCAAATCTTATAATAAATGTGCAGTCACGTTTCATTTTGCTGCATAAAGTAGGAATTCTTTTTTTTTTAAACCAGATTGCAACACTTGAAGAGAATAATCAGATGATGACACCTCCAGAAAACCAGATGGCAACCCTTGAAGACAATAATCACTTGATTACTACTCCAGAATACCAGCTGGCAACCCTTGAAGAGAATAATCAGCTGATTACTACTCCAGAATACCAGATGGAAACATTTGAAGAAAACAATCATTCGATGCCTGCTCCTGAAACACAGCCTAACAAGAGGAGGAAAAGGAAGTCCATGGTTTGGGAACACTTCACCATAGAAACTGTAAGCGCTGAAAGTAGAAGGGCATTCTGTAAGCAGTGCAAGCAAAGCTTTGCATACAGCACAGGTTCAAAAGTAGCTGGTACCAGCCATCTTAAACGTCACATTGCCAAGGGAACTTGTCTAGCACTACTACGCAATCAGGGGAATCAACAAACACCTGGTACACCAGGGATGAATGGAAATGGCAGTATTTCTGATCCACCAAGACGTCACTACAGATCCCATAGCTCAGCCTACATTTCATTTGATTCAGACCGTTGCCGCCCTGAAATTGCCAGAATGATGATAATCCATGATTACCCTCTTCACATGGTCGAACATTCTGGATTTGTAACTTTTCTCAAGAGTCTTGAACCCAGATTTGACATGGTGAGCTTTAATATTGTCCAAGGAGATTGTGTCTCAAGTTACTTGAGGGAAAAGCAAAATGTTATGAAGTTCATTGAGGGTTTGCCTGGACGTGTTTGCCTTACATTGGATGTATGGACATCTAGCCAAAGCTTAGGTTATGTGTTTATAACAGGACACTTCATTGATGGTTATTGGAAGCCACAGAGGCGGATTCTCAATGTTGTGATGGAACCGAACCCTAACTCAGATGCAGCTCTTAGCCATGCTGTTGCTACCTGCCTATCTGATTGGAGTTTGGAAGGCAAACTATTTTCTATCACTTTCAATCATCCAGTGGGTGAACCTGGGCTTCAAAACCTCAGATCTCTACTCTCTGTAAAAAATCCCCTTGTCATCAATGGTCAGTTAATCCTTGGGAACTGCAGTGCTCGTACTTTAAGCAACTTTGCGAAAGATGTGCTATGGGCAGGGCGAGAGATCATTAAGAAAGTCCGTTACAGTGTAAAGTATGTGAAGACCTCAGAATTCCATGAGCAAAAGTTCCTTGACCTCAAGGAACAGCTTCAAGTCCCCAGTGAAAAAGAACTATCTCTTGACAACCAAGCTCAATGGAACACAACGTATCAGATGCTGGTTGCAGCTTCAGAGTTGAAGGAAGTATTTTCTTGCCTAGATACTTCCGATCCTGATTACAAAGAGGCTCCATCCATGGAAGACTGGAAGCGGGTTGACATTATATGCACGTACTTGAAACCTCTTTTTGATGCAGCCAACTTCCTTGCCTCTAGAACTAACCCAAACCAGAAGACATTCTTCCACGAAGTCTGGAAGATGCATGAGCTGTATCATTCTATTACAAGTCATGGGGATCCCTTTGTCATCAGTCTCGCTGAAATAATGCAAGAAAAGATAGACAAATATTTGAAGGAGTGCATCCTAGCTTTGGCAATTGCTGTAGTCTTGGATCCTCGGTTTAGGATGAAGTTGATTGAGTTCAGTTTTGTGAAATTCTATGGTAAAGAAGCTAGCACATACATTAACATTGTTGATGATGCGCTCCATGAGCTTTTTCTCGAATATGCGGCGCTTCCTCTCCCTCATACGCCAGCTCATGCTGAAGATGGAAATTTTGAGAACATGAAGACTGAAGAAATTTCATACAATGAGCTCACAGATTTTGATGCGTATGTGGAGACTACTAGCCAAAATAAGAAGTCGGAGCTGGAGCAGTATTTAGAAGAGTCTTTGTTGCCTCGCTTCCAAGAGATGGATGTACTGAAATGGTGGGAAGAGAACAAGCTCCAGTATCCAGTTCTTTCAAAAATGGCTTGTGATATATTGACCATGCAGGTGTCTACTGCTGACCCTGACTCTGTATTTGATACCGAGATCAAAGAGCTGGATGAGTATCGGAGTTCTTTGAGACCTGAAACTGTGGAAGCCCTTGTGTGTGCAAAGGACTGGCTTCAGTACAGATCTGCTACAGAAGTTTCTAATGCTCTTGTGAAAGTAGAGGATCTTAGATCTTAGTGCTCAGTGTCACTGACTATAGGTTCCTTGTTAGTCTCGATTATAAACTTCTACATTAGGCTAGATTTTGATCTAGATTGCTTGAACACGAGAACTTCAGTTTTTACAGTAGCTTTTCTGATTCTATGAGTTCCTTTTACTTTGTTTGCTGTGGCTTAGCAATTATCTATTGTCAAGGCTAAATATTAACAGGTGCTGGGACTAATTATTGATGTCCACCTAACCACATAATTGAGAATCAAACCTGTAACAGGAGAAACAAAGGCTCTGAGGGTGCTCTCTTTTTCATTTGACCACAAATTGGAAATTTCCTGTTCTATTTTAGGTTACAGGCAAATCCTTTTTCTTTTAGATCATACATTCATTGAAATTATAGTTGATTTGTCTTTGCATCTTTTTTTAGGAGTTGAAGACATAAGAGAGAGAAGCAAGGAAGGCCAAGTCGGGTGAGAAAAACTACTGATTTTGATTTTTCATCTTCCGGGTCTCTTTGAATTAATAGAAAATGGAATCTTTGAATCTATTAATATCAGATATATTGTTCCTTGGGTTTTTGTTTTTTGGACTGAAGTGAATGTTAGCGAGGATCTATTTCTTGAAATTTACATTTGGGTGTTTGTAGTGGTGATGCTTTTTTAACCAATTCATAATTTATTTGGTAATTTTTTTTTAAACTTTTCCTTTATAAATTGCAAGGTAGTGTCTGTAGAGAAAAGTTGACAGATCATATATATGCTATAAAGCTTGAGAAATTAGTGATGCTTTGTTGAGGCCAGGTATGTGATTTTGTTAAGCTTTCCTAACAATTTTATTGGATTCTTTTTCATTATATGCTTATTTCCGATTTGGATCTAAATGTTCAAGTTAAACATTTGAAAGTAAAATGATTCACAAATTATTTTAGATTGAAGTTCAATTCGACGGATAAGCCAGGGTTTGAGCACATCTATGACTACAGTTTAAATAGACTTTGAAATATGATTTTGAATCTTTCCGGGGAGTGATTTTTTTATCGTTCACAATTTTAATTTCTTTGTAGTTTTCATGGATTGTTGTTGAGATAATAATGAAGGCAATGTGAATCAAAATTGTTAGTGTCATTGTTAATTATAACTTTAGTTTAATATTCTTTGATTCTAATTACTACTGATATATTTATTGGTTTTTTCCCTTTTTGTCTCTTATATGTCTTTTGGTTATTGTGCCCATAATTATTTTACAATGAACCATCCAGGATTAAATTATTGCATTATCCAGTGGCTCTTAACCAACCATTTTTTTTAATTTTTTTTTCTTCCATAAGTGGATGGTATTCAGGTGGGAGTGTTCATATTGTTGAAATATTTGACTCAGTGTGCTACTGTCTCTATGTTATAAGAGTGCAGGGCTTTAGGTATTTTCATTCGAGTGAACAAGTTTCATATATTACATGAAAAATATTTTTTATGTCCTCATCTTTTCATTCGAGTGAACAAGTTTCATATATTACATGAAAAATATTTTTTATGTCCTCATCTTGCATTTTCACAATTTGGTTTTTTTGTTCTAATAGCTGGAGGTGTGCTGTTATTTGTGCATGGTTTTAATCAACTCCTTATAGGGACCCATACTCCATAAGTTTGATACGTTTTTCTTTTTCACATGTTGCAAGGCTGTTTTGCTTTCTCCTGTTTTGAGAATTCAA
>Ga0325414_1007677_pt1 | contig 11415 bp, 2 predicted proteins | sample PopdelMetagenome_8_FD_206183 | JGI IMG/M metagenome (GOLD analysis project Ga0325414, IMG submission 206183) | Populus deltoides microbial communities from Bellville, Georgia, United States - Leaf-PdKOR-R3 | ecosystem: Host-associated > Plants > Phyllosphere > Phylloplane/Leaf | place: USA...
TCTCTTTAATAGCTTTTCTCTATTCACTCTCTGATTTTTTAAAATTTCTTTTGAAAATAATAATAAAATATTATTCTACATTTATCCAAACAAAAAGTACCTCAAGAAATAAATTTTTTATTTTTTTTAAAAAAATATTTTTAAAAAATTAATTTTTTTTATTTTTTTCTTTGCTTTAAATTAATATTTTTTTTATTTTTTCTCCAGATATTATAAATAATTCTTAAAAAATAAAAAAATATTATTTTAATATATTTATTTTAATAAAAATCTCATTAAAAAAACAACCACAATTATATTACTGAATTAACCTTAAGCCTTTAATGAAAGTGTCTGTCTAATAATGCAAATATACGGAGAGAGAGAGAACATTAGCAAATGTCCAAATTAACCTTGAGCGTTTAATGAAAGTGGCACGCCTTCATCTGTTCAGAGTTGACCTTGTACATCTCACTTCACACTCATTATGGGCCAATAATGAAAATTTCTTCAGGAATGGGTGAGTTGAATCTCAGCCGTCCATTGCACTACTGGTGATTACAGTGACCTAAACACCGTGTTTCACATCATGATGATGCCATTTAGGCGTCCATGACGTAAGCTTTGCTTCAGTGGTTGTTGTATTAAACCCAAGCAGGAATGCGCTCGGAGGTGTGAAAAAGTAGACAACTTTATCTTAGGATTTTTTTTTATTTTTTTTTAGCATGCTTTTAAGATGTTAAATACGTTAAGCAAACACCTTTTTAATGTATAGTTTGATTTTTTTTTATTGGCTAGTTATTGAAAATCTCATGCGTCCGATTTGTGTGTCGTCATTAATTCATCACATTAGCACTATATATGGACTAATAGAGCTCAATGTGGATACCATGTCTAGGCTACAACATGATGTTCACCCAGCTGTCTATAACAATTTTTTTTTTAATCCTCGAAGTTTTTCATTTTTTCAATTTAGTTATGATTTTGTTTTTTATTTTTAGTTATTTCAAGTTATGGTATCGTAGTTTTATGTGTGGTGTTTTGTTTCATATAACACTCTCTTACATGTAGGCTTCACAAATATTATTCCTGCATTACACTTTAATCATAAAAATTATATATATATTTTTTATTTTCTTGGTTGCTAAGTGAGGAAAGAGAAAATTGTTATAAAAAAACAACGAGAGAAAATTCATGTTTGGCAATATTATAACTTTAAAAAATAATGATTTTGATTTTAATTGATTCATGTTAAATAAAATTTTTTAATGAAAGAGGTTTAAGTGTTAGATCATGCTGAAAAATGTAGATTCGAATTCTAAAAGTATATTTTAATTTTATTATTTAATTTTATGCTGATAGAAATTTGTGTTGAGACTGGAAATTGGGTCATGGAGATTCCTATTAAGTTTTCTTAGTATTTTTGGGTACAAAAGTGATCAAATTATAGGTTTGGTTCAAAAATCTTACGTCTTGATTTTTCAATCATTGAATTAATGTTATTAGAATTTTTTTAACGGATGACGTGTTGTCCGATTGTAAATAAAATAGGCTCATAGGCGTAGGTTATTTTTTCAAACCCATGCTCGACTTTGACTAGGCTGGCACTTCCCCAAATTTTAGTTTATTTGTTTACATTCTAATTTTTTTTTAATTGAAATAATTATTATTGTATTCTAGAAATCATATGTTAGCACAAATTTTAACGGTAATTTTAATGATTCCTTCATGAATAGTTATATATGAATTTGATATATATATATTTCAAATTACTCATGAATATTCTACGCAGTTAAAATTTTTATTTTTCTTTTTTTTTTTAATAAAATTCTAAAAGTCAAATTATTCTTTGTCTTCCCATATATATATCGACGTAAAAATTACCAAGGCATAGTATTATAGTACTATTCACGGAGACTTTCTTTCCATGATAACTTTTTACTTAAAAAACGATGCTTTGAATTAAAAAAAAAGTAAAAAAAATACCTAAATAAAAAATAGATCTTAATCAAAGATGATTTTGACAGAAATGTAAAAAAAAAAGTCTGTACACACTAACTTTTTCAACAGTTTCTTGAATATTAATAAATATTTTTCATGTCAATTACACAATAATTAATGTCTACTTTGCTGTAAAAATATTCTGGTTATCATGCATTATGATTATAGACCTCTTATGTAAATAAAGTAAATCCATCAATGCAAATACACTATATATATATATATATGAAAAAACAGCGTTCGTTCACTAAATTTGTAGCCCGCATGCAGCGTAGAAACTAGATCTTTGGATAACCTAATTAAGTACCCAGCTAGCCCAGGGAAACCTTAATTATCCAACTAGTGGAAATGAACAAAACCCAGTGTGGGGGACAGGCCATGATATCAAACAAACTAGTTGTGTCAAACAAAGCTTCAATCCTTCATTGTATCAGCGGCAGATCTTTCCTTCACGAGAAAACTTGGTTTGCAACAAATTAACTGAGAAGAATTACGGGAGACTCACGTGTACATATTAACATAAACCCCATCTGCGGGCGTGCAAGTGGGAATGGCAAGACAACAGCCCGCGGGCTAGCTTGAAAAGGATCAATCATTTGATACTCGACGGCCTCATTTACGGCTAGATGTCCCATTAGAAAACCAAAGAGAGCAGCTTGTTCTTTCACTGTCTAGCAGTTAGTGGACAAAGAGCAGCGCGTGAGGCCTCGAAAGTTTATCTCGTCCAACAGCAATGGCTTTTACCAAGAGAAGATCTTTTTGACGGAAAGGGAAATAACTGTGAGTACACGCATGCTTCCTCCTCGACTATTTAACATTGGATCCCGTATGGATGGCGTTCCTTTTCTTTTTTTTTGTTTTTTTGAACCTTTTCACTGTGACTAGTGAGGGTTGGTGTGAAAGTGGAGAAGAAGCTGAGGCCCATGTGAACGTGCATGAAGGTCAGTATTTTTTTACACTCTTGACAAACTTTCTTGGAGTAAATCATACTTAAATAACAATATTCAGCACACTAGTTTCAAAAATGATTGGCTAATCTTGCTTGTGCTTCCTGTGGGCCCCTTTATTCTCTTTTCTCTTGTCCTCTAGTGATTTGTTCCCTACCAGTGAAAAGGATGTACCATTTCCTCATGATATTTTGCTTCCTTGTGGAGTTGCTGTATGATTTAAGGAATGTTTGGTGTAAAAAATCGTGTTTTTTTTTAATTTTTTTGTGTTAAAATTTATTTATTTTTATTTTTATATTTTTTAATGTGTTGATATTAAAAATAATTTTTAAAAATTAAAAAAATATTATTTTAATATATTTTAAAATAAAAAACATTTTAAATCACAACCCGCAAATAATATTATAATAATAAAAAATCACACTCTCCACTTCCGTGAGGGCACCTAGGCTGATTAACAAACTGTCTTTTGGGCTTAGTTTCCTTGGTGTGGAGCCTCGAGTTTAAAATCTAACTCAAAGCCCATCTCTGTGTAATTTTTATTAAGAGCTAATTAGATTCACAAGTGAAGACAGTGACTATTCCTTTTCTTGGATTTGGAAATAAGTTTATCATGTTAGACCCTTTTTTTTAATATATATATATATATATTTGATATTTCTATTAAATAAAAAAAATAGATTCAACAGGGGAAGAAAAAAAGGGGTTCAAGGAACACGATAAACTTTAATTTTCCATCTTGAAGAATCTTGCATCACGTGATAATGATTCATTCAGGCAAACAAGTCAAAAGGTTGAACAGTCATCAATTTCCTTCATTGACTTGTGCAATTAGTAACGAGTGAAATTATCTGCAATTCTTTAAACTGTTCTAATTTTTTAAATATTTATTTATTTATTTTTTTAAAGTGCTAAAATATAAAAACACTCAATTTCCTGGGCCTTGAGTATACAATACTTTGTCTGTTGTATTCTATACACTAGTCTCTTGTCAGCGAGAGAACGACAGACGAGCAAAGAAATGAAATAGAAACACTTCAGTCACATAATTTCTTTATTCTCGTCAATTACGCGTGTTGTCAAAATCTAAGTTCTCGAAATTACTCAGAATCTTCCACTTAGGTTTTGCCTTTTTTTCCTCGCATGATCAACTTTCTACTTTGATTTGATTTGATTTGATGCAACTCCTCTCTCTACGCTAGCTAGCAGGGTGAACGGAAAATACAATAACAAGGTATGCGAACCTTCAGCTCACTAAGACAAGCAAATGTTACAGTGAAATGATCAATCGAGCAGAAGAAGGGATGGAAAAAAAAAAGATCCTGAACTTATGATCTGTTAATGGAATTCTTTTATAATTTATCAAAAAAACGAGTAAATTAGTTGGATTTCGTTATCAACTGAAGTATTGCGAGGCAACTGCACATATTGAGGAGAGTCGGTGTGCATTTCTGCTTTGTAATTTAGGCGGTAAAAAGAGATTGTCTATATCAAAATTATTAAACCCAACCTGGATTAACCCGAACAAGAAGTTGAATCCTGGGTTACACTTATTATCTGGATTAACTTAAAAAAATTAAAAAAATATATATAAAGTTTTAAGAACTAACATGGAAAAGTCTTGAAACAATACTATAAATACAAGTTATAAAAAAAATATGAGGCATAAAACATATAATAATTCTTACACATCAACAAGTAAAAAAAAAAAAAACAATATATAACATGTATAGACGTAAGGGCACGTCAACAAGACATTGTTGGATAGTAGTAGAATACATGAGCAATGACAACATGCGTGGACAATGAGCAATGACAGCATATAATGCGTGCGTGCAAGCATCAGGTTCATGTTTGGCACCATCCTTGGCTTAGATGATGGACTGTCTAAGGCATTTTAGATCACACAAGAGGGCTGATGGTATGGAAAATTAGTTTTGGCAATTGGTTTGTTGGGTGACAGATCAAAAAAATTATTCTTGGGCAGTTACATGCAATTGGTTGTCTTTGGAACGTGCTGTCCAAATTTGTGTCCATCCTTAGCGGCAGTTTTGGCATGTAATTTCCATTATATCTTGTTGTATTATATATAGCCTGAAGTGTGTAGCATGTTGGTCAGATTGTGCGTAACACACACACACATGATTGTTGTGTATTTTCTTTGTTAATGAACTAATAAAGGATGAGCTAGTTCCTGCAATTTCTTGTGTTTTTTGGTTGCCTAAATTGGTAAGAGTTTGTGGAAAAACCTGTAGGAGTGCGAAAAAATTAGACTGTAAGCAAACATGAGTGGATTGAAAGTAAGGTTGAGTCTAGTAACTGGACTAGACTGCTATGTTGGGATCAAAATTGTGTTGGAAATTTTTTTCTTATGACACAATACATGTCCATATAGGCTATATATAGTAATTTCACATTGAAAAGCTAAGAAACACTCCATATGGATGTAGACTATATCTAATTATCCCACATGGAAAGCTATATATAGTTATGTCATATCTAAAAGTTAAGAAACATTTCATATGGATATAGACTATATAGAGGTATTACACATTAAAAAGTTAGGAAACAATTAATGTGAATGTAAGCTATAAAAAAAAATATAAGGTTAAGTATTCATAAAATAATTTTATATTTTCAGGATTATAAAAAAATGTCACTATAAAAATTGTAAGTCGAGTCACCCAAGTTTTAGATTAATCTGGCGGGCCAACCAGGTTTTACCAGGCCAATTATAGGCTCGAGTTTTGTCTCTTTAAAACCTTGTCAAAACCTTGAATCCAAAGTTAACTGGTCAAGTTGGGCCGAGTTTCATAACATTAATTTAGATGTCTAAGAAGTTTATATTTTGTAGTCAAATTTTATTGATCACTAGTTACTTAATGGTTGTTTAATATTACTCTATTTGGATTTGCAAGATGAAACGGGGATGATCTTTATTTTTGAGCGACTGAATAATCACTTCAATTAAATGAAAGGAAGACAAGGATTTCAACTCTTCTAGATTGAATAGTGGGAATTGGGAAATACAAAGCCCAACTAGAACATGGTAATACATTATTATAGCTCGCTACGCAGCTAAACTATTGGACCGTTGTTGGAAAATAAACATGAAGATGGCAATGAGGGTTATCACCGTGTTAACTATGTTTCTTCTTTGTCTAAAATGAGCTAGATCCCATATTCCAAGTGATGGATACAAATAAAATAAATAAAATATATAATATCTCTTGGGCTCAGGCTTGGTATCTTGAGCCCAAAATACAACAAGAGGCCTAAGGTGTCTAAGCCTAACACTCATCAGAGAATTTTTTTGAGATCTCATGCATGCGGGTCTCTTGGTATTTTATACTGATTCAATATGTATTACTTTAAGTAGAATATAACTCAAAAATCGCAATGGTAAAATTATTCTCTATATCGTCCTCTTCACAAAAGAATAAGATTCATGGGTTATAAATACATTATAAAACCTTTAAAACAAAGGCTCACAATCTTCATTCTCTAATGTATATATATTTTCAAAGCATTTATCTTTAGAATATTATTGTATTTTTTTCTAAAAAAATATTTATTTAAGCATCAGAGTCCTCATCTCCTTAAAAAAAAATTACGGTTATCGGCTACAAATTACTTTGACCTCTAAGTATCAATTATAAATTATTAATCATCTTGATTAAAATAAATAAATAAGATTATTAAGACTAATTAATTAACTAATTATTCAAATCAGGAACTTTGTCCATACACTGCATGAATTTTTTAAAACATGATTACCAAGTTTAACTGGAATTTCCAACAAAAACATCCATTTTCTCATCAAATATGCTCCGTCATAGAACCATAAAACAAAAAGGCGAAAGCAAGAAATCGTGACTGTGGTACAAATTGTATAATAAGTGAGCTCGTGTGTTTAGCACTCATTACGAATGAGAGGGTGGGGGCGACGGCGGTGACGTCCGGGTACTTGGTGGAATCTCGGGAGGTATCATGTGTCGTACTCTGCCTGGTTTTGGACTTGGAGGAGGGCTTACATCATTGAGTCTCCCTCCTAGCATCCTTGTATTTTGCCCTGCAAAAAGTCAAGAAATGAGGAACTAAAAGTTGAAGTAAAAAAGAGCTGTGGATTTCATCATATAAACTCAAAAAAAAAAAAAATCGACTAGAAATCACTAAAGTGTCAACCCTCACAGGGTATTAATCATCGAACAAATTCAGAACCAGAAAGTTTTCGAGCTCGATACCATCAACACCAAGAATCAGTGGATAGACTGATCGATAACTTGAAATACTAAACATCAAATTTAGCTAATAGCTGTAAAATTTATCGCCACCCACGTGTGAACATAACAAACAAACCTGCATTTACAAAGACCAACTGCAAGACGAAGATGGCCAGGACTGATGATAATCGTAATCGAATCGACGTTCGGCCCAGAGAACAGGAAGCCATTGCTCTGTGGAGTAGCATGCACCGACTTCTAATTCAAGCTCCTACCCAATCTCATCACTCTAATAAATGAAGTAGAAGAGTTGAATAAGTCCATAGCGTAATTCATTAATTAATGCCATAATTATGTATTATAGCTTAAGACAACGTCTCTTCTCTGTGGAAGCAACAATTAGTTTACGCCTTTATATACCTAATCCTCTAGAGCAAAGAAAAATGCTGGAAAAACAAATTTTCAACATAGCCGGACGGACCTGACACCCATCTCTGATAAAGAAATAGATCCACGACAGAGAGGGAGCAATAAAATATTTACAGTTTTTATTAAAACAATATAATCCATTCACTGGTCAGCTTTGACCAAAATTTCGAATCCTTATAAAGTTGTCATGAGGGTTCCATACAGGGGCGGAGGAGCATAGAAGACTAAGGTGGGCTGTAGCCCAGGTAGAAAAATAAATCTTAAAAAAAAATGTAATATCCCATCTTATAATTATAAGTATAGCCTTTTTATTTATCTTTTTTCAAATCTGGATATGTAAATATTTCCTCTGCATTATTTCTTATTAGCCTTGTACCTTTTCATTGGGCTTCTTAGCCTTTAGCATCCCATTAATTTATCTTCTTACTCATTGAATAAATTTCTAGGATTTTCTATTCCGGATAAAAGAACCCATTTTATATATCCCAATTTATATGTATTTGATTCATAGAAAAAAATTAAAAATTTTAATTTTAAAAAATAAAATTAAAAAAATAAGTTTGGGAATATGGTTGTGATTGTTTTTTAAAGTGTTTTTCGTGCTGGAATATATCAAAATAATGTTTTTTTAAATTATTTTTAAAATCAACACATCTAAATGATTCAAAACATACCAAAAAATGAATGTTTAGCAAAAAAAATAAATTTTAAGGGAACGCGGTTTGCACCGTGTTCCCAAATGCTCTCTACTCTTTAGCCCCATCTTATAGTAGCTAATAAATACTCAATTAAGCATGAGGAGTGTAGTCTAATTGGTCAGACTCTAGGTTTGATCTCTAAAAATCACTAGTTCGAATCCCACAAATCTTAAGACCACTAAAGATTTATATGGTCCTTAACTTTTAGACCCGTAGAATTAGTTGAGGTATATGTGAACTGATACAGATATCCATATTAATAAAAATAAATAAATAAATACTCAAGCGAAATTCATGATATTTCACGCACTTACCATATCTTTGCCATCTGCTTAACTCCCATCGGTATGGAGTATGGTTTCTTAGCTCATCCTTCGATTTATAATACAAAAATTTCCATGCATCATTAGTGAAGTGATGGAAAACAACCAGAGTGTCTATTTAATAATGAATATTGAAAAACATTTTATGTTTATTTGTTCGTAGTCCAGGATAAAAAAGATTCCTGGCTCCGCCCTTGGTTCCATAGCCTAAAATCAGTGGCACCCGAGCCCCCCAGAACAAAAGGTCATGAGTAATTAGGTGAGTATCTTATATAATAGCTTGGATATCTTGCAACTAAAGATAACTTTATTCTACAATGGAAATGATTGAAGTTTTGTTGTAATTTATAAAGTGATTGATATCTAATCAATAATTTTAGACGTTGAAGAGAAGATTTTAAGGAATTTATATAATTTTATAGACATATTGATAAAAAATAATATTATTTTTCTTATAAATATCAGTTAGATATTGACATAAATAACTTAGAAACTAATCTTAATTTCTCTCTATTTTTTCTCCACAAACTCTTTCTTTACATTCATATAAATAAACAAAAATTCTTAAAAATCTTATATAAGTTGTTGTTTATAAATGTCAAGGCCTCGTTGCACCCTGAAATTATATTATTTTAACCCTGCATCAAATATAGTTGGGAGCAATTAATATCTTAAATATAATGATTTTCACACCTCAAAATCTTTTTGCTACCCATTGCTCTAACAATATCTACCATAACTAGATAGGGATATACTTTAAAGAGACCATGTAGATAATTTAATATATACTTTTATGGATCCATAGAAGAAGGCTTGGCCCAAGAAAAGAGTTAGTAGTGTCAAACTAACCTAACAACTAAAAAACTATTATTTTTTACTTGATTAGACTTAAATTTTTATATAATATTTTTTAAGTGAATTATACACGGAACTCCCTTTAGCAATTTATTCACTACATAAATTTCCCACAAATAGGCTTGCAATGTCTGTTTTCACTATTTTTTCTAGATTTATTGTGTTATTTCAGATTTTATGTTATTTTTTCATGTCTTAGAATTCTGATGGTATCACAGCTTTTTCATAGCCCATAAAAATATTATAAATCTCTCGAGTAGATATATTATTGGATTTTATTTTATAATAATAAATTGTGAATTTAGGGTTAAAACTTGCTATACTTTTCACTTATAAATTTTTTTTTTTCTATGATTGCTTTACTGTGTTTGTAAACTTTAATGTAACCCGCTATGAATTAAAAATTAATCAACAGACAAAACAAATGCCAATAGCCCACAGACGAGGCTTGTAATTGAGAGGAATGGGACAAAAATTTACGAAGCCATGGTTAAAATCCCGTCTCCTGTCATACATACTATGCAAGCATCCTCCTTTTTTATCCTTCTAGCCAAACAACGCCTATCTGAAAGGCACGGACCTCGGATTCCTTGACGAAAAAACAAATCGTTTAATATGATCGTGAAATGACCGAATTATTCACGGTAACGGTAAATATTTATACGAGTGGATTTGATTTTGTTTTTAAAAAATATTTTTTTATTTAAATTAATATTTTTTGATATTTTTAAATTATTTTGATGTGATAATATTAAAAATAATTTTTTTAAAATAAAAAATATTATTTTAATATATTTCTAAATAAAATACATTAAAAAATAACTTCAACCACCGGACAACCTTTTTAAAAGACGCAGTTGTAGATAGAAAACACCCTTTAAAACAAGTAGTTGGAGATAGAAGATGCTACCAAACACCATTTAAAACGAGTAGTTGGGGATAGAAGATGCTACCAAACACCATTTAAGACGAGTAGTTGGAGATAGAAGATACGTTGTCATTCATCTGAGAACTCCAATAGCACAATTCAATTGATTATACCAAGTAAGAATAACAACAAAAAAAAAAATAGTGAAGATTGCTCAAATGTGTAGCACAACCTTCGAAAAATTCGCAAATTGACATGTATACATTTATGTTCACATGGTAAAAGTAACATGGGCAGCTTATCAGCTAAACTTGTCGGGAATATTAGGCAACCTGGTATAAATTATGTTTTCTTGAATTTTAAAAAAAAATTATTTAAATTTTTTTATATATATTAATATAAAAAATAATTATTTTAATATATTTTTAAATAAAAAAAATACAAATCACCATCACTCTCAAATCTCAAACACACCCTTCTATCACCACACAATCTCAAACACACCTTTCTATTTGACATCGCATCTACTCTCAAATTTTCTAAAGCTTCATTTGCAAGAGGAGCATGTAGCTTGTATTTCTTTCAGGAAAATTCTTAATTCTTCGTCTTCACCTTTTTCAGATTGAAGTTCCGAGATGAGAAAATGTTTGGCAGTGTGGTTGCGGTTACTTTTCAAATAGTTTTTCATGCTGAAATACATGTCAATAATATTTTTTTATTTTTAAAAAATTATTTTTAACATCAGCACATCAAAACGATCCAAAAAATACAAACCACACTCAATTTTAGCAAAAAAAAAAAATTTGATGAAACATAGTTACAAAAACAATGCTGAACGAACCCTTAGTCTCTAATATTTTCCTTTATGTGGTTACAAAAAAATAAAGAACAAGATCGTTTGTTTTGAATTTTTGTGTTCTAATAGAAACATGGAAGTGATAATTCATAGAAACAACAATTATATTAATTTAGTGGGATGCTTGTCCAATTTTTAATTGATCAAACTAAGATTGAATATAATCCAACGTTATTTAATTGAAAATCAAAGTCGTCAACACGTCCATGTTTGTTTACTATTTTTGTTGGAAATAT
>Ga0325414_1007679_pt1 | contig 11414 bp, 7 predicted proteins | sample PopdelMetagenome_8_FD_206183 | JGI IMG/M metagenome (GOLD analysis project Ga0325414, IMG submission 206183) | Populus deltoides microbial communities from Bellville, Georgia, United States - Leaf-PdKOR-R3 | ecosystem: Host-associated > Plants > Phyllosphere > Phylloplane/Leaf | place: USA...
ATTTTAATGTACTAATTTGATGGTTAAAGAATTATGTTTATTTTTTTGTTTTTTAAACTTAAAATATGAGATTACTATTTAAAAAAATTTATTAAGTTCACACTTGTGTTGATATTTTTAAAATGTTAAAGGGTTAAACTTAATCTTAATTAAAAATAAATTATTTCAAGAATTGTGAAATTAAAAAAAAACAAAAAATTATCTATAACATGGCCCTTCTTTAATGAGGTATTTGTTGAGTGATAATAATTATTTTTTAAAATATTTTTTATTTAAAAATATATCAATATAATATATTTTTTATTTTTTAAAATTTATTTTTTATATATAAAATCCTTGTTATAATATCCAATAATTAATCTATGCTCTGGGGTCGGAAATAATGTTCATTTTTGTACATAAACTCTAAAGCGACGCATGCTCAACTCGAACACGGAGTTCAGTTCATCTTCTCGAACGTTTAAAAAAAAAACCTCCGGAACAAACTAAGATTCGTAGCCTTATCGCTGTCGTATTTTGGTCTGGAAATTAAGAGAGGTTAATCAAGCCAGTAGCCAGTAAGCAAGCGAAAGCTATTTTGATCATTTGACAAGATGCCACTTGGCTGCAGACATGCTTTGCCTCTCTTGTTACACTTGACATTAGAGGATAAAAATCAGGTGGAGCTTCTGCTTTTTTAATGCAAGCTGTATGGGTATGATTCCCTGTCACTTCTTGATCCAAGTTACAGTGTTCATGGCTACATGAATTGCTGGCAATTCAGCAGGGAAGAAATGATTTTCACATGGAATCTATCTGTCTTACAAGATTCATAGCTAGGTCTTGCTGTCTTGAACATTAATCTTCCTTCTTTTCTTGTTCCTTCAGATTTTGCCGGGGACAAACCAAGCAGTGCCTGTGTATTAAACACCATGAGGGCACATTGCAGTTCACCGTCTAAATGAGCGCGGCACATACAGTCTAAACACAGCAGCCAGTTTGAAGTCGAGGAAAAAAATCTCAACAGACAATTAGAAGCATCAGGTGGTCTGTTTTTAGCAGCTGCCTTCCAAACATCTGTCCTGCCTGAAAAAATACCACAGAGAGCAGTGGATGACCTATCACGTGGTCCAATTTCTTGTATCAGAAGGCTAGCTTGAGCCCCGCCCCTGCCACCGCCCTCCTTTTTTTTTGGTCGCGAGAAAGGCACCTCACATGTCTCGCTCACATGGCGTCAGTGAATGTAATTCTCTAGATATAGTATGCTTTCAGTCCAAGCATGTGACTGCCTTTTTATTGTTTTTGTTGCAGTGCTTTACCATTTGTGTGGAGACTGTGTTCCTTTGCCAGATCCAAGGATTAGGGACCAAATCCAGGGAGCCATTGGTCCCAGATTATACTCCAATATTAATGCCTGTGATGTTGACATTATCAAATTCAATAGTTATGCATTAGTTTCCAAGGTTGCTCTTAGTCTCTAATAATCAATTTTAAAAAAATTATAAAATGAATACTATTCGATATTGTTATTAAACTTTACCTAACTATCAATATTAAAATCTTTCAATTCAATTATTTGTTCTACTCAAATTTAAAATTAAATTATACAGGAGTTATCGTGACATGGTTCGGTTGACCTAATGGGTTCAAGGGTAATTTAAACAACCGCTAAAAAGTGTGGATTGGTTTTTTAAAAAAAAATTAAGGTGATTTTTTTTTAATACTTAGATGTTAAGATATTGAATCGAACTAATTTAAGCGATATAACCCGTCAAATTCACGATCTGAATGATGGACTCCATTGGTATTAAGAACTTTATTTTTTAAAAAATATTTTAACTTAATTATACAATAATAAAAATAAAACTTATAAAGTAAAGTATAGAATAAAATCCAATAAAAAAATATCATGTAGTTTGCTTAATTATACAATAACAAAAATAAATTACATGTCACCTGCTGTAATAATTTTCGAGCACCTTTAGAGTGTGTTTGGTATTGTGGTAGCTATTGTGGTTGTAATTTGAAAAAAAAAATTTATAAAAAATACTTTTAACTGAGGTTGGTTTGATTTTATAGGTGTTTGGTTAAAACTGTGGTTGAAATTGAGGTTGAACAAAAAGTAATTTAATGTATTTGATTAAGAATACTTTTAAAATTGAGGCTATAGAATAATTTTAAAAAATATATATTAATATTGATGGTTTTTAATTTAAATATTATAGATTTAACTATTGCTATTATATCATGAAATAAATAATACGTTATATCAAATATTTTTTATTATTCCATTAAACTATCCATAATTCCATCACGTATGAAATATATCCGACAAGGACTACAGTTTTCGCAAATTTTTTAAGAGCGCAACAACATCAGGTAAAATATAATCAGGAACAAGATTGAGATTGCGATCAAATTCTGAAAATACAACATCATCAAGCGATTCCCGTCTAATTTATCTAGTCATTAAATAATATTTAACACTAATTTTTTGAATAAAATACAATTAAAAATAAAAAATATTTTTTTATTTTTCTGGGTCGGACCCAGTTCAATGCATTTTTTGCTTTGAACCGGACCGATCCGACCGGAACAGTTGAGCATGCTGCACTGTTCGTTGAATAAAATGGAGGAACAGTGGAGCCATGCTGCACTGTTCATCCACTTTCCCGTCACAAGAAGTAGCAAAGAGCTGCTTCTTGTAACCTGTGGTTGCACCACGGGAAATGATGGGACCCACCATCCAAAAATTGTGGTTGCGGGTGAATCTTATCTGCAGCCGCAATACCAAACACCTTCTTAATGTCCAAGAAATCGAGATCCAAGCTTTACAAGCTTCATAAACCTTAGTTTCAACATGTTTTTAATAAAAAAATCAGAATAATAATAATAATAATCTTAAAGCCTTATTCTCAACTACAAAACATGTTTTAATTAACTTAAAAACTTAAAATCAAATAAAATAAAAAAATCAAGTTTTAATTGGTTCTCCCTTTTCTCTTCATTTTTCAACGGCTCTCTCTCTTTTTTCGATTTAGAAGGCCTTAAATGTAAAAAAAATGATATTTTTGTGATTGAAATGTTTACTTTTTTAACAAACAAGGACCAAAATGTATAAAGAAATGTCACTTCAACGATTCAAACTGACTTTTTTTCTTGTTAATTCTAGTCATTTTTCTTTAAATTTTTTTAAACAAACCTGTGATTGTATTTCATAATGGCAATCTACTAGTAATGTGACCCACGCTCTGTTACGAGTCAAATATTTTTATATCATATAAAGAAATTGTAAATATAGGCTTTTCTCAACGTAATTTTGTAATTAAAATTTTCTAAGTGTAAATCAAAACGTTTATTCATACATATAATCAAATAAATAGAAAATCATGTATGTTAATAAATTAAAAAAGAGTCATTAACAAGAACTAAAAATAAAATTAAAAAAATAAAGAGATAAGTGTAGATCAATATATTTAATATTGCAAAAAAAAAAAAACCCAATTGTGTTTGCTAAAGTTTATTTATTAATTTTTTTTATTCAATCAAACAATAATTAAAATAAACACACATATTAAATTAATTGAATAAAATATAAAAAGATATCATGTAAAGTTTCACATATTAAAAATAATATCTAAAAAATAAACGTTTTTTATTTTTTTAAAAAATCTCATTAATACGAAAGATAAAAAAACACACAAATTAATAAAAATAATATCTTCAAAAATTAAATACACGTAAAATAATTTAAGAAAAGTCTCTTATGAAAAATATTAAATAAACAAAATAAAAAAATTACTTACGAGTGATATTAATTGAAACATAAATTTAAAAATATCAAAAAAAATATATTAAAAAAATATAATAATTTAAAAAAATAGCACGAGTGTCATGGCTTAATTTATCAGACATATAATTCAAGTTTATTAATCTGAGTTTATGCCAGGTTAAATAAAAGTTTTTTCTTAAATTTATACCTAACATATATATATATATATATGAGCAAAAAAAAAAAAAAACCCATGTGAGGGTCTTTGGCCGAACACCTTGGCCCACTACAAGGAAAGCTTAGGTGTGTTGGGTGAGCTTTCAAGCTTAAGCCCACATATCTTAGTTTGTTTTAATTAATTTATTTTATTTTTTAAAAATAGATGAATTATTATCTATTTTTATCTTTATTTATAAAAAAATCTCTAATATTTTTTAAACAAATTTCAAATTAATTTTCAAATTATCAATCTCAATTTATTAAAAAAGTATTTATAATTGATAAAATTCATGATTAGTTCAGAATCAAAGTTGATGGGTTCGGGAGTCTACACCCTTGATCACAGAATTCATATAACAAAATATGCTCGCATAAGCTATTCCATGATGGACTATGAAGCTCGCTTTATAATTTAAAGCTTAAATGTAGATCGTGGATTCAGATGTATTATGTCACCCATTACTCCACTAGATCATGGAAGGTCTAGGGAGCCTCCCTAAAAGCCCCACTGGGCCAAAAAGGTGACACCTCCTAACTTCAAATTGAATTTAGAGTGTTTATTCAAATAGCGAATGGTTGATTCCGGCGACGACTTGAAAGAGAGTTGAAAGTTGAAACACTCGGTCCGTGCAGAAGGCAATCCCTTAATAAACTACACTCTGAGAATCAGAAATCAGTTTGTTCTGTTGCTCCCTCACTCTTTCTATGTTCTCATTCTCTAACAATGCAAGTGTAAAAGCTTTTCACCATCTGCTTTCAACACTCTTATGCAAACACTCCTCTTCTTTCTCCACACACGCTAGTCTCCTCTCTCTAATCTCCAACGCCAAATCTCTCCCCCAAACCAAACAATCTCACGCCTCTGCACTCCTCAATGCCTTCCTTCCTCAAAGTATCTCTCTTTGTGCCTCTCTCATCCTCAAATACGCCACTTTTCATGACCCCACCACCTCTCTCTATCTGTTTCATCAAACTCTTCCTTTCTCTCGCTCTGCTTTCTTGTGGAACACTCTCATTCGCGCTTTGTCGGTGGCGCGCGTTAATGATGATTTTAGAACATATAATCAAATGGTTAAAATGGGTGTTAGGCTTGATGATCACACCTTTCCTTTTGTGCTGAAAGCTTGTGCCGATAGTTTGAGTGTTCAAAAAGGTAGAGAGATTCACGGGGTTGTGTTTAAACTTGGGTTTGATTCGGATGTGTTTGTAGGGAACACATTATTATTGTTTTATGGGAATTGTGGGGGTTTGAAAGATGTGAAGAGGGTGTTTGATGAAATGCTTGAAAGGGATGTCGTGTCATGGAATTCGGTCATTGGGGTGTTTTCGGTTCATGGTTTCTATGCCGAAGCAATTCATTTATTTTGTGAAATGAATATGAGGTCTGGGTTTAGGCCGAATATGGTTAGTGTTGTGAGTGTTTTGCCGGTTTGCGCGGGACTTGAGGATGGGGTTACGGGGAGGCAAATTCATTGTTATGTTGTGAAGACTGGCTTGGATTCTCAGGTGACTGTAGGGAATGCTTTGGTTGACGTGTATGGGAAATGCGGGTATGTGAAAGACTCGAGGCGTGTTTTTGATGAAATTTCAGAGAGAAATGGGGTTTCTTGGAATGCAATAATTACTAGTCTTGCTTATCTTGAGCGTAATCAAGATGCGTTGGAGATGTTTAGATTGATGATTGATGGAGGAGTGAAGCCGAATTCTGTCACTTTTTCCAGTATGTTGCCTGTCTTGGTTGAATTAGAACTTTTTGACTTCGGGAAGGAAATTCACGGGTTTAGTCTAAGATTTGGACTTGAATCTGATATTTTTGTTGCCAATGCTTTGATTGATATGTATGCAAAATCAGGTCGTTCACTTCAAGCATCCAATGTGTTTAACCAGATAGGTGAAAAGAATATTGTTTCGTGGAATGCCATGGTAGCTAATTTTGCTCAAAATAGGCTTGAATTAGCAGCTGTAGATTTAGTGAGGCAAATGCAAGCTGACGGTGAAATACCAAATTCTGTCACCTTCACGAATGTTCTTCCAGTGTGTGCCCGAATTGGATTCCTTCGTCCTGGAAAAGAAATCCATGCAAGGGCAATTCGCACAGGGTCGTCTGTTGATCTATTTGTGTCAAATGCTCTGACAGACATGTATGCAAAATGTGGTTGTCTAAATCTTGCTCGAAGAGTCTTTAAGATCTCCCTTAGAGATGAAGTATCTTACAACATTTTAATTTTAGGCTACTCTCAAACAACTAATTGCTCAGAATCTCTTCGTTTATTCTTGGAAATGGGGATTAAGGGTATGAAGCTTGATGTAGTTTCCTATATGGGTGTCATTTCAGCGTGTGCAAATCTTGCTGCATTGAAACAAGGGAAAGAGGTTCATGGATTAGCAGTACGAAAGCATTTGCACACGCACCTCTTTATTGCCAATGCACTTTTGGACTTCTATGTCAAATGTGGACGAATTGATCTTGCTGGTAAGGTCTTTCGTCAAATTCCAAGCAGGGACACGGCCTCTTGGAATTCTATGATTTTAGGTTACGGAATGCTGGGTGAATTGACGATTGCTATCAACCTTTTTGAAGCAATGAAGGAAGATGGGGTGGAATATGATTCAGTCTCATACATTGCGGTCTTGTCTGCTTGCAGTCATGGAGGGCTAGTTGAAGAGGGGAAGAAATATTTTGAGCATATGCAGGTCCAGAATATTAAGCCAACGCAAATGCACTATGCTTGTATGGTCGATCTCCTTGGCCGGGCTGGACTTATAGAGGAAGCAGTAGAACTTATTGAAAGCTTACCCATTGAACCCGATGCCAATGTATGGGGTGCTTTGCTTGGGGCATGCCGAATACATGGGAATATTGAGTTGGCTCATTGGGCAGCTGAACATTTGTTCAAGTTGAAACCCCAGCATTCTGGATACTACTCAGTTCTTTCAAACATGTATGCAGAAGCTGGAAAATGGGACGAGGCAAACCAGGTAAGGAAACTGATGAAATCGAGAGGTTCAAAGAAAAATCCCGGTTGCAGTTGGGTTCAGATTGATAACCAGGTTCATGCTTTTGTAGCTGGAGAGAGAATGATGAATGTTGATTCAAGTCTTCTATGTGCAGATCCCTGATTCAATTATTCAATGTTTGAAAATCGAATTCCGAGGTTCATTTTACAAAAGAGTGCCCGATCTTCAAGTGGTTTAGCTCTTTCGATTTGGATGTGTTGTAAGAGAGACTTAAAACACATCTTGCACAGCTGAGGTCCCCGTCAATCCAACGATCAGACAGCATGTTCATGATATTATTTACATGGCACGACGATTCAGAAGTTTTTAATCAATCTGTCCAAGTTAGCAAGGAGCTCCTGTCATTTATAAGTCTAGCATGGTCCCAAGACTAAAAACATGTTCCGAACAAATTCCCACTGCACCAAGTTTTTGGGTTTCATTGTTCCAAAAATTTGCAATACAACATAGGTTGCATTTGGTATGGAATGCGTGCAAAAGAATTTCAGAATATTTCTACAGATTGTACAAAGAATATTGGTAAAAAATGGTTAAACAAAATCTGCCTACCACTAGATGCTATAAGCCTATGACTGGTGACAAACAACAGCAGAGCAAGAAGAGTCACCATCCACAACCCACAAACTCAATTCTTGAAGCCGCTTTTGAATCAAATCCACACCTGTGCCTGCAAACCAATAAGCCATCTTCTTCCCAGCCTCCAAAGATGATTGATTAGAAGTATCGGCATGAATCTGGATGCCAACGTTCGCCTCATCAACCCTGTGAATTCTCACACCATTCTGTTCCAACAACTTCACTAAGTAAACAAAATCTGTGTTCTCTCCTTGGAACAAAACATTACCTATTGTGACAGCAACCTGCTTCAGGAGACCAGACCAAATTTCTCGAGCAGAAGAAGAGCTCCTAACAAAGAAAAATCCCAAGCTCTTCCCAGCATAGAAATCATTAGTAGGATCAATGAACTCTTGAACTTTACTGAGAACCAACATGTTTGCATCCACTATCAAAGAATCATACCCATTTTCTAAACACTTCTTGATTACATAAGCATTCACTAAAATGTTCTTCATCAGCTCTGCACTGGAATGTTGAAATCCCATTACTTTCTGTGCTCTATGATAATTGAAAAACTGGTCAGCATTAATCACAGGATGCCCTCTTCTAGCAAGATCAAATAAAAAATCAGACCCAGGGCCAATCAATATATAGTTCCTTACATTTAGCCTCTCAAAGTGGCAAAGCATGTTCCTCGTGATTGTATCTGATGCCCCAAATATATTCACAAGCAGAACACTCTGATCTTCCTGCACAGTCCGAAGAATAGACCCAACTTCATCCAAGGTCCTTCCAACTCTTCCAGGAAGTACTTCTCTGAAGCAGTAATCGTACCATTTCAGATTGCTCAAAGGTTGCATTTCCAGTAAGTTGAAGTCAAGAGAACTTCCATCCAATAATTGGGAGTCAGGCCCAGCAGTTTTCCCATAGTTAACACCAGCATCCCTGTGAGAGACACTGAGTGCTCTCTCATGCTGAAAATTTGTATAGATGTTAAAATAACCTCTAGAGTGAATGAATTTAATGAACCAAGGAGTCCAGATTCTTTCTCCAATCCTTTTGTACCATCCATTAGTCACCTGGAAATATATTAGATTTAGAATTCATTTGAGCAAAGAGTTCAAGTAATGACAGAGAAAAAAAATCAGTGGACGTGAAGAAGGGGGGGCATTAGATTACCATCCCATCAAGCAATGGCTTGATACCCTTGGACTTGTGCAGATCATACCACAACCTAAACTCTTTCCAAGGTTTTGGAAAGAGAATCTGACCCCAAGTACCAACCAACTGGTACAAGAAAAGATGCGTTTCACTATCCAATTGTATTTTGTTTCCATGTTTACCTGCAATCAGCAGCCAGATAAACCAAAATCACTCTCAGAAAGGTAAAAGAATTCTTCTAAAAAAAATCAGGTCAAGGGTATGTAATGAGAATTGTTGAATTAACACAATTTTCATAAAAAGGCTCTAATAAGAGACAGAAATATTGCATATGGCACTTTCTACCAACAACAAAATTAATGCATATTGTTTTCGACGTGTCATGACAATTCCTAGACATCATAGTGGAATCAGTAAAAAACTTAGCTCGGCGATGTGGAATGAGCTAGCTTCACATATGCTTATGCAATTGCGAAACACCAAATGGAAACTTTTCAAGTTCGCATCCTATGGACATGATACATATATTTAGGCCACAAGCAAAAGATTAAAAGGATTTCAGCCATGCAATTAACTCAAAATCCAATCCGAGATTCGATTTTAACACAGTGAAAAGCCTCGAACACTACTTCTAAAGCTAGTTTTAGCATGAGAAGCAACCTACATCCCCACAAAAACCCAATATAAAAAATCAAGAAATCTATAAACCTTTACATTGAACATGAAAACATCCAGTCTAACAAATAAAAAACCTGAAATAAGAGGAGTACCTGGGACAAACCGTGGACGCTGAAGTGAAGCACCATATATAAAAGGACTAAAATTCGACACATTGTAATAGTAATTAACAATCAAACCCCTCACAAATTTATAAAACAACGGCGAAACCTCCAAATCATCCTCAACAATAAACGAAAACTCATGATCTGAACTTGGCCACCAAGCTTCTAGCCATTGAGCTTGCAACCCAACATTATTAGTCCTATAATGCACAACTTTGTTTCCAAATTTCCAATCAAACCCATCAACAAAGTTCAAAACTTTTCGCGATTCCTCAAGTTTTTTATCAATAACGTTAAGGGATTCATTGGTGAGGGAAAAATGATCAATGTGGATGTGGAGGTGGACAGTGTCGCCACCGTAGTTGGCGGAAGAGAGGGAGTTGAGGCACCTAGAGAGTGAGTCTAGGCGGTTGAAGGCGAGAACTTTGATTAGGAGAGTGAAGTTTTGAGGGGCAAATCGGGCAATTGGGGCTTTGATTGGGTTGTTACTGGAAGTAAATTCAGCGCTAGGGATGTGGTGAGTGGATTGGTATAGGGAGAAGAGGATGATGACACCAATGGAGGTGAAAATGATGGGAAGGAGTAAGCTTCTTGGTAGGCCTACCATTTTCTATGCTTTTAGGATTTGGAATTGAAGGAATAGAAGGGCATGTTGGGGTTTAGGGTTTTTCAATTTGTTCGTGTTTTGAGATGATGTTTGGAGGTGAAGAAGAGAGATGGAGATCTCAAGTCTGCAGCATGATTCAGTTTTCTATACAAGTCAGTCCAGCATGGTGCTTGGCAGTGAGAACAGGAAAGGAAGGCTGTGTTAAAGATGGATTTGAGAAGGAGTGTGAGGCCCATGAAGGTTGGATTTTGAAGGGAGGAGTTCAATTACGTGCAGTATTGGACTATTGTGGATCTGGGTTTCGAAATTTTAGCAAGAATGAACAGGCCCACATGAAGAAGATTCACATTTCACAGTGATATGTTTGTTATGTTACAAATGAATAACCCATTGGTTTCTTGTCAATGCAGCTTGGAGATTCAGAAGAATCTTTGGACTTTGGATGCCATCTTGCGAGGTAATTTTCCACAATCCTAAATTGGGTCCCGAGCGTAGGCTGCGCTCGCTGCCTTCTACTTGGATTTTTCTTTTTTTTTTGACAGGATCTACTTGGATTTTCCTCGTTTTACCTCTCCTGCTTTTCTTCATTGCTCTTGATAAGGGATCCAGTATTATTAGGAAGTGATCAGCATTCAATGAACTTGGGCTGCTCTTCTTTTTCAACGAAAGCCTGCTCTTTTCCTTTCTGGTTTACTGCAGTTTTCCTTTATTTTTTTTCCTTAGAGATTATGCTCTGCCGGCTTTAATTACTAGTTGCTGGCAGAATAGTCCTACCACCATAAAGTGTTTGTGGCTATCCAGCGAATGAGTTGGCAAATTGCCCTCATTCTGCAAGCAAAAAATTCTATGACTCTATCTACCTCAACTTGGCACCAACTGTGCACGCTTAACAGATGCTCCAGTGAAAGAGACTGGTGTGGACAGCTTCTGGTCAGCTTAACAGCAAGAGAAAGGACGGTCCCTTGAGTATACTGCCTGCCTGTATGTTAAATTGCCTGTACAGAAACATCATCCTCGTCGTCTCAACAGGCCACAAGCTCTCCTTCTTTTGTTTGTTAAATCAGACCAATCCTTCCTTTTCAAGAATCAAGAGAGATACTAGGATAGCAAAGTGGAGGACCCCTCTTGAAAGTTTCAAAGTTTTCCAGGCATGACGACGCGCATAAGCAGTGTAATTATATTTTTAAAAAATACTCACTTGTAAATCTTAATTATTGAAAATAGTTTTTTAAAGTATTTTTATTTAAATGAATATTAAATTTATCTCTCTCAGTTTTTTTTATTTAAACATTTTCATATATAAAAACCACTAAAAAAA
>Ga0325414_1007681_pt1 | contig 11412 bp, 5 predicted proteins | sample PopdelMetagenome_8_FD_206183 | JGI IMG/M metagenome (GOLD analysis project Ga0325414, IMG submission 206183) | Populus deltoides microbial communities from Bellville, Georgia, United States - Leaf-PdKOR-R3 | ecosystem: Host-associated > Plants > Phyllosphere > Phylloplane/Leaf | place: USA...
TACTATACCTATCGAGCGTTGAGGTCTGGATTCAATTTCTTGGAAATGACAGTTTTGATTTTGCTTTTTTACTAGAATTGCGACCAGAGGTTTACAATTCGTATCAATTCAATTTACCACAAAAAAACTCAATACTTGTAGTTAACGATGTGTGCATACCTGTTTACAAGTTTTCGGTTTTACTAGTTAATTTCACTGTAATTCACTGCCGTTAGATAAATATTTTAAAATATTAAAAATATATATATTTTTAATTATATTATTAAACCTGAATTAATAAGTTAATTTTAAAATCCTGGAACATGTATTTTTGTCTAACTCGAATTTAAAACTAAATTATATGAAAGTTAACCTAACTTAAATTGATTGATTTTGAGAATCAAAATGCAATATTGATTACTAGAAAAAAAAAAAAGACTTCACTTCCAACAAAACTTTAAAATGATAACTTTTTTTATAAAAACTATTGAGACAGTGGCAGATTAGATCTATCCCGATCCCCGAGCAAATAGTGTCATGGACTCTATTGATTTTAATAGTTTGGTTTTTATAAAATATTTTTTTAACTATATGATAAAAATATATAGTCACAAAATTGAACACCAACCTAAAAATAAGAAGAAAAAAATCATGTGGTTTATTCTCCAACCAATTTAATATTAAAAAATAAAATAAAGAAAAAACTATTAAAACAATTATCAAACCAAAAACCGAAATAGCATATCCAGCTAGTTGGTGAACTTATCAAACTTATGAATCGGGTAATCCGGGCTAGCATGCTAAACCTGTGAATCGAGTTATGAACTACATTGTTTTTTTTTTTTATTTCTAAAACTATTTTTTATTTAAATAAATTAAAATATATATATATATATATATATATATATATATATATATATATATATATATATATAATTGCAAAAAAAATAAACACGCTGTTGTAATACTGGGATGCGGTAAGAAATTAAGTAACAAATGAAAATCAAAATATTTAACATCACAACTCGGATGATTTGCTCTGCTATGTTTAATGAATTTATCTATCAAAATAAATTTGTAATAGAAAACACATGTAAAATTCATCGAATAAAAAAATACAAGGTTGTGCATGTAAAAAATCTTACAAAAAACCTGTATTAAAAAAAAACAAATTTAATCTATATAAAATTTAAAAAATAATCATAAATGAATAATGTGTAGCTCTTTAAGAACTAAACACACTCAATATCATAAAAAAATCATTACAAACTAATTTAAAAGATAAACCCAATATTTATTTGAAAAGAACATCAACCAATACAGAATTTTCAAAAACTATATTATTGCAATTCACATTAAAATGTGCGGTAGTGAATGGTGTTTTTGTGAACGGTAAAAACGCTACACATTTTAGTTTCATGCACAATGTATAATATCCTAAGGTTTTCAATTTCTATAGATGATTCGCATTAACTCTAGAGAGATTTGTTATAGGATCAGGAAGATAACTTATTACTTCCATTACAAAACAATGGGAATCAAAAGTTTAGTTAAGTTAATTTATTTTTTTCAATTAAGCTTCTATTCTTTTATTTTAGTTTCACTATTTTTTAAAAAAAGTTCATCTTTGTATAACAATTATTTGGATTATTTTTGAACCGGTCAAGTTAATTGAATCACGTTGATACAACTCATATATTGTTTAATTTTAAATTTGGTTTAAACAATAAATTAGGTTAAAAGATTATTTTATATTAATTTTATTCTTATATATTTTTTTATCGATCGATTAAGTTGTTTTTGAATTAGTCAAGTTGATTGAATTATGTTAGGATACCTTTTATATAATTTAATTTTAAATATCAGCTGAATAAAAAATTAAATCATAATTTTATCTTACTAAGAAAATAAAATTAATCCATCTTAGCTTAGCAAAAGCATGTAAACTACTCCGATTTAAAAAAATAAAAATAAATTTACTTTGAAAAAAAATATATCTATATTCGATTAGCTTCACACGCAGAAATAGTTTAAATTTTGGTTCCACCATAAATGCGGTGGAGTGTATTTTCAAATATTTGAACAAAAGACACCATGTCTCTTGCCTTGCACGTGATCAACCTATTTACAGTCCATTTTCTTTTATAAAAAATAAAATAAATAATACTTATCAAAAGCATTAAATTATGTTTTAATGTGTTTACAATAGCATGTCTTGTGAATCCATAATCCATCCCAGGAAACTCTAAATTATGAGAACTGATATCCCTCCCAAAAAAAAAAAAAATTATTCCTAGTCTCTTTTTTGGACACCTAAAACATATTTTTATAGTGTTTGAAAGTACAATAGTTTTTATTTTTTAGTATATTTTAAAAATATATTTTGCTTGAAAAAAATATTAAATTGATATTTTTTTAAATTAATAATTTTTTTTTAAAAAAATATAATTTTTATCTATTGATATAAAAATAAAAAATATTTTAATATCAAGTAAAAAAAGTAATTTTAAAAAATATTCTACTTACAATATTAAACAGACCGTCGGTAGGCATGGATGGACTATTTTCAATCCTTGACAGCCCAGACAGATGCAGTCAACAAGACCGTGGCCCGTTATAAAAAAGTGAGCATCAACTACCCCCACACAAGACTTCTCAGTTAACTGAGTGACTGCCTTCCGAGTCAACTTTTTTAACTAGTAGCAGAACACACATGCACACTAACAATCTGTTAATTCCAAGTTTTCTTCTCAAGCTTTCCAGGCCCATTGCCAGAGAAGAAGCCGAGTCCTGTTTTTGAGTTTGGAAACTCGTGCAACACAGCAGTTGTTTTTTAATTTAAATCAATACTTTTTAGTGTTATTAAATTATTTTGATGTATTTATATTAAAAATAACTTTTTTAAAATAAAAAAATTATTTTAATATATTTTTTAATAAAAAATATTTTAAAAAACAATTATGTCTGCATTTTCAAATATTCTCTGACAATATGTTAATTCCAAGTTTCCTTCTCAACTGTCCAGGCCCATTGCCAGAGAAGAAGCCAAGTCCTGTATTTGAGCTTGGAAACTCGTGCAACAGAACATTTGGGTTTTTGACTGGACATGTTAGCTAGAGCCTACGATGTAGAGTAACCCTAACTTTATCTTGTTATCCAATTCATCCTCGTGACTGGGTTTGGAATGCATGGTGACATAAGCATGCAAGAAACATGTACGGAAAAAATCGTGTTTGATACACGAAATTAAAGACAAAAATTATTATAGTCTATCTCCGAGACATCAATGGATTAAATCTCCGATTTGTTTTCAGGAATTTATTTTTCTTTTTTTCTAATGTTTGATAATCATTCGGAAACTTGGTAAAAAACAATTAATTCCAGTCAAAAAAAAAACTTACTTTACCCGCATGAAAGTGTTTTCCTTTCTTTGTCAAAAGGAAAATACTTTCCTATCTTTACTGATAAAACACATCTAAACCCCTCTCTACATCTCTGTCCAAAAACAATTGAAAAGCAAGAAGATTTGAGAATCACAATTTTCGTTTCAGGTATTTTTTCCCTCAAATTTCTCTATTATTTCTCTATATTATTTCCTTTATGTTTTTATCTTCTTCGTATTTTTTAGATCTGCAAGAATTATAGCTAAAAATCCTTGATCTTGTTTGTCTGTTCCGAAAAACACTATATATTTTCTTTGTTTAATTTATCTTCTGCCTGTATTTCTCTATTTAATTTATCTTCTGCCTGTCAATTTTTTTCCCATACCCAGTTTTCTTCTCCATCTCCTTGTCACAGTAAAAAATGCTCACAGAAAAACCCAACCAATTTCATCATAATCAAGCCACAAAAAACACATTTTTTCTTGCACATTCGGCAGCTTCTTGAGAGAAATAAAAATCCCCAAACAAAACCCAACCAGCCCTTACCCTGTTTCCCCGTCACCGGATCCAGCACAAAGAGAGTGACACAAACAGGAGGGGAAACTGTCGGGTGAGAGAGGGATGAGAACTGGGGATGAGGAGCAGATCAGTGATAGGCGAGAGAGAACCGAGAGAGAGAGAACAAGGGAATGGTGATGGTGTCCTGCCCCTTGAATCTATGATGATGTCTTACTTCTTCAGAGAACAGGGGGAATGGTTAGAGAGAACCGAGAGAGAGCAGGGGAAGAGAGACAACCGAGAGAGAACGATCAGTGATAGGCGAGAGAGAACGAACAGTGATAGGCGAGAGAGAACCCAGGGGAATTAGGGGAATTTCAGAAACTGAATGAGGGGAATGAGAGAAACTGATTGAGAGGGGAATAAGAAACCGAATGAGATGGGAATGATAGTGGAATGAAACCAAATGAGAGAAGAAATTGAATGATGATGGGAATGACAGGGGAATGAAATCGAATGAGATGATGTCTTTAATTAGTTATGGGAGAGAGTTAGAGATAGGCGAGAGAGAACAGAGAAAACGGTGGGTTTTTTTTTATAAAGTAAAGGTATAGACTGCTGTAGTTTGTTCATGTATAGTAGAACGCGACACAGATCATGAGAACTAATTATACTATATTTGTAAATTTAGTTATAAATTATGTGTTTAATAGCGTAACTAAATATAATGTAATACAACTCTAAGTAGGTATTGTTCCTCTAAAAATAGAGATTAACAATAAAATCTTCCTAATTTGTAACTGATGATTGGATTGATTAGTTTTTTTATCATGCAGATATTATGGACCAGCCTTGCCTACCTATTAGTGCTTAAACTCAACAATCTCCATGGTTATAACTAACAAATCAAAATAGAATAGAATTGAACCTAGCCATGAACTCGATCGTGTGTTGTGTTGTCGCATACGAGGTGATTTTCGAAACTTATATTAATTTAATTATTCGATAATCACATTATTTTTAAGAATTAAAATGATTGATCTTATTGATCATTGTGAACTTATGAATTGTATATTGTCAGCTTTTTTGAGAATAATTTATTGTATTGATTGTGTAAGTATTTTATATGCTTTTTTAATATTTATTTCCCTATATTTTTAGGTTTTGTTATCAGAAAAATTCACTTTCATGTTATGGATAGTAAGATAATTAATGCAACATGCATGGGAGCAGCTGTAACTGTGATAGCTACATGGGTAGCTATTATTGAAGAAAGAAAGAAATAGAATTTATATACCAAGAGAACCACGTATAAATGCAATTGCTCAACGAGAATTCTATATTGATAGCATTTTGAATCGAGGTGATCGACATTGCGTTGAACAAATTCGTATGAAACCTGTTGTATTATATAGATTGTGTGATGTTCTCACAAGTCGTAACCTATTACGATCAACTCAAAATGTGTCTATTAGGGAGTAAGTAATTGTGTTCTTACAAATTGTAGGCCAAAACCAAAGATTTCAGGTTATTAGTGGTATATACTATAGGTTTGTTGAAACTATCCATCGTTACTTTAAAATTGTTTTAAAAACAATTCTTAAGTTATACAAACACCTTATTAAAGATCTAGAGGATACAGTTCCAGCATAGATAATGAATAATAGAAGATTCTATCCTTATTTTAAGGTATAAAAACAAGACCAATATTTTTATCAATCAATTAATTACATTCAAAAGAAAAGGTTATAAATTATTTTTTTATGTTTATATAGGATTGTGTTAGAGCAATTGATGGTACCCATGTTCCTGTAAATGTTCCTCTTGAGATTCAAGGAAAGTTTCGAGGATGAAAAGAAGGAACAACACAAAAGTTTTAGCAGCTATAACTTTTAATTTGAAGTTTATATATGTTTTAGCTGGCTGGGAAGGAAGTGCCCATGATTCACGGGTTTTAGGTGATGCATTATCAAGATCTAATGGTCTAAAAATTCCAGAAGGTATATAATAAAGTATGTATTATATGCAATAAACATATAAAATGTCTTATTACATAAAGATAGTAATAGGTTTGTTTTTTAATTTGTAGGGAAATATTATCTTGGTGATGCTGGTTACAGTTTTCAGAAAGGAATCATTTCTCCTTTTCATGGAGTTCGATATCACTTGAATGAGTTTACAGAACGTTAACTAGAAAATAAAAAGGAGCTATTTAATCTTTGACACTCTTCATTGAGAACCGCTATTGAGCGAGAGTTTGGTATTTTGAAGAGTCGTTTTAGATCAATTGATGGAAAATCTTTTTGGTCTTATGAAACACAAGTAGATGTTGTGCTTGCATGTTGTATTATTCATAATCACATAATGGGGGTTGATCCTTATGACTTTCTTATGGAAGAAATATGTTCGGATAGTGAACCAATTAGACGAACAATCAACTTAAGTCAACGGGAGGAAAGGGAAGAGAATAGGGAGTGGATAACAAAAAGAGAAATGATTGCCTCAACCATGTGGAATGATTATAACACTCAAAGAAACTAGTAATTGAGTGTTAATTATATGTGTTTGTTTTTATTATGTCTTGCTTGAGTTTGTATTATATTTGTTATGTATTTGGAGTAGATGTTGACTTTATTATAATTTCTCTTTTAATTATTAATTGTAGTTTTTATATGAAATTTATTAAATCTAAATATTGTATGATTTTATTTTGTATAAATTTGTAATTTCTTTTTTGTAGAAATGAGTTCCACACATAATGAAAAATGCAAAGGCAAGCACTTCACATGATCTAAGCCTATGTCTCATATGTTGCTTGAGATATTAGCTGAGGAGGCACTTAAAGGAAGCAAACCTTCTTCCACCTTTAAAGCAGAATCTTTTGTTAAGGTGGCTACAGAAATCATTCAAAAGTTCAATGTGCAATGCAAGCCTAAGCATGTGGACAATCATTTCAAGACTGTGAAAAAAGAATAGGGAATAATAACCAAGCTTAAAAATAAAAGTGGCTTTGACTGGGATGATTGTTTGAAGATGATTACAGTTTCGAAAGATGTATATGATGAAGAAGTAAAGGTATGATAAATATTATACTCTTTGTAATTTTTATATTTACTTTTGTTTCTAAAATGTTATACAATGAACTAAAAAATTGCATATTCTATACTTTATGAACAGGCACATCCCAATCATGACAAGTATCTCAACAAAAAACTTGATATATACGAGATAATGACAATTGTTGTTGGAAAAGACATGGCAACCGGAAATTGTGCCAAATCATATGCTGATGTAAACTTGGAAGAAAACACTGAAGAGCAATTAATTTCAATTGAAAATGAAGGGGAATATGAAGAAACTTCAAAGGGAAAAGAGACATCTTCCTCTAGTATACAAAAGAGGCAATATAGAAAGAGAAATCGCATGTATGAAGATGATGGTGTTGAAAAGTTGTCTAAACAGATTGGAGATGTAGCATTTGCAATTCAAAGTCTCAGCAAAAATCAACTTGATGTTAATGCATTGTATGCGGAAGTGATGAAAGTTGAAGGCTTTGATGAGATAACTTTTGGGGATGCATTTGATCATTTGGTCCAAAATGAAATATTTGCAAAAGCATTTATGGCAAAAAATGCTAATTTGAGAAAAATTTGGGTTCAGAATTTTGTGAATCAACACTACTACAGGCCTGCTTGTTAAGATGGTTTGAATATGTTCAAAATTTGGGTTCAGACTATGTTTGTTATTTGACAAGTATGTTTACTAGTTTAATTCGGTCTAACATGTTTATGTTTGTAATTTGAACTAATATGTATGTATATGATATCGAAACGTAATATTTATGCATGACTATGCTTGATGTTAGGTATTTATATTTATTTCTTGATGCTTATTTGATATATATTAAAGGGATATTAAAGGTATAATTGCCTTTACCCGTAAAAAAAAATATTTATCTAAAAAACCCATCAAAATATTTTTGTATCTATTTATCTTTTAAAAAATACTTCATATAAAAAAAAAACCCAAATATATAACTCTTACCATAAACTAATTTGGCTTTCTTCATATGAAAAAAAAAACTTATTTTAAGATTTTAAAATTGAAAAAAATATATTAATAGGTTTTACTTAAAAAATATTTCACATGTTTATTTCTATATAATATGATATGACATATATAGTTATATTTTATAAAATAAGTTATGTATGAATATAGCATATAATAAAAAAAAATTCATCATTATACTTTTTAGATTTCATTCTTTTATTGTAAGTGATTAAATATTTATATTAAATATTATATATATATTAGATAAACTTGAAAAAAAATTAATTCATTAATAAATTATTTTCCAGTTTATTTTCCATAACATAACCAAACACTAGAAAGTGTTTTCCAGTTTATTTTTCATAACACTACCAAACATCGAAAAATACTTTCCTGGAATTCACTTTCCAAAAGGAAACAACTTTCCTGCAAACAAACAGAGCCGAAATATTACAAAATTTTATTTTCAATTTACCCTTGTAAACTTTTAAAATCCCAAGCCTTGTAAATGTAGAAATCCAAAAAAAAAAAGAATAGAGAGAAAATAGTCAAGAGCAAGATCATGTCTTCATTAATAACAAAACCACGAAAGCTATTAGCGCCACAAATCCATATACATTGAAATTAATAAGTTCATCGTTGGATCTAAAGGACAGGTATATTTATATATCTATACGCAAAAATCTTTCGAATTGAATTTTTTACTTTTCTTTTTATTTCAAAATGATTTTTAATGTTAGATTTGTGTTTATTTATAAGAGGAGTGTTTAGATATTTTTTTTGGGAAAAAGAAAATGATAGTGAGGATTTTATATTTTGCAGCCAATTAACAAAACCTAAAGCTTGTGGTTAAAATACTATGGCAATTTTTACCATTTTTCATCTCACAATTCAATGTTGATTGTAATTGTGTTTTCTTTTTTTAATTTTTTTTTGCATGATTAAGCCTAGATTTTGAACTCAATTACATGTTTATTTTTTTTTAAAAAAAGAATGGTTTGGTTGAAAGAAAAAAGGACTAAAAAAAAACATGTAACATGGGTGATGCTTTGAGATTTTTTTTCAAAATTCATTTTTGCTTCTTATCTTTTTTAATTATTAGGTGACCGATCCCTAAAATTTTTGTAAAAACTTTTAGTACCAAACTTTATTTCCCTCATTTTTAGTCTTTTTTTTTAGTGGAATAAAGAGAAAGAGGATCCTCAGATTCTAATTTAGAGAAAGAAAGTTGTCATTGACAACGATTTCAACCACCAAAATAATCCATTTTTATATCAAATGGTTTTATATAATAAGGGGGTTAAGATTATGTTTTTATTTTTACATTGAAAACAACTAGAAAAACATATCTAAACTCGAGAACATTTTTTGTTTCAGGTTAATTTCAGGTTTTGGGGCGGTTTTTTACACTTTTAGAGGCAATGAATTGGTTTAACAAGGCTCCTATAATATTGCATAGATGTTTTAGATCAAAAAATGATTCAAAATGAGTTTTGAGGTGAAAAAAACCATGAATCCTTTTTTTATGGCCACATTAGCGGCCGGATTCTAGGAGTTCCAAACAATGCGATGTTTGTTTTATATATATAATTGAAGCGGATGACATGTCATCCACCGCATTGAATTAATAAAAAGAATAAAGGCCTCTACACAAAACTTTTCTTGATGAGTTAGGCAGGCGATTCACTTAACTTACCAGGCTCAACAATGCCTGATATTTTTTTTTCAAATTTTTAATTTTCTTAATCAATACATTTTTTTTATATTTTTTAAAAATGTATTTTTGATCTATGTTTTAGTTTATACCCCTTCCTTGGTTTGTTTTCTTTTTTCTATTTTTACTTTTTTAAAATAATGATTATTTTTTAATTATATAGATGTGTTTAATTTTTTTTAGGAGACTGGCATGATTCATACGTGGTTCCTTTTCTATATATATTTTACATAAATTAAATATTTATTTCTTATAATATTATTAGTATGGGTAACTTTACATAATGTTTTTTTCCTTTTATTTTATCCAGTAAGTTTTATATTTTATCCAGTAAGTTTTATGTGTGTGTCAATTTCTATCACAATTTAATTTAATAAATAAATTCATGAAACATGACCAAGTAAATGACTTATGTTATGGTATTAAATATTTTGATCTATATTTGTACCTTAATTTTATAATTATATTTTTATTTATTGTTAATGAGTTTTCTTTTTCATTTCTTTGCATGATGATTTGTAATTTATTTAATTAGATGTGTGTATAAGTTTTTGATATATATTTATGATTTTTTAATGTAAAAAAACACGTTGAAAAATTCTTCATTTTCACTTTTTTATCATGTATTGGTGTTTTCAATTTGAACCTTATTTTTACGATTTTTTTATTTTTAATTTCATCATTCAGCTCAAGTTGATAATGTATTATTTTTTTTATTCTGGTTATTTTATTTTATTTTTATTTCCTTATTTTTTCAATACCTTTTTTAAAATATTTTTATAAACAATTATGCTTTAATTAATATGTCTTCCTTGTTAATTTGTTTTTGTTTCTCTAGCCTTTTTTAAATAGTACTTACTTTTTAATTATTTTGAGTATGTTTGATTTTTTAAGAGGTTAATATGATTCATATATGTTTTTCTAATATTCTATACTGATTAAATATTTATTTTTTATTATGTTTTTAATACATGCAGTATTGTATAACATTTCTTTCTTTTTTGTTTTATTTAATAAATTTTATATATGTGTTAATTTCAATTACAAATTGATTTTTAATAAATAAATTCATTAAACACAATCAGGTACTTACCTGTTTGGGAGTGTGGCTGCAATTACTTTTTAAAGTATTTTTCGTGCCGAAATGCATTAAAATGATTTTTTTTATTTTTTAAAAATTATTTTTGAGATCAGCGCATCTAAACGACCCAAAACATACAAAAAAATTAATTTTTAGCAAAAAATAAATTTTGAATTTTTTGTTTCTTACTTTTGTATAAAGATTTTTTTATCTTTTTTATATATATATATATATTTTCTTGTTGGTTATTATTATTTTTTTAATATGATTCGAATAGATTCAGCTTGTTAATTGATCAAGTCTATAATCCAATTTATTAATTAATTTATTTTTTAAAATATGCATATGACATCTAAATATTTTACTATAAAAATAATACAGATTCAGCGCGGCTATAATCGGACACGAGCGGCTAGAATTCAACTTGAGGAAGAGAAAACAAATCATCATGCAAAAGCCTCAAATGAAAGAATGACATGTTATACATGTCGAATGGTTAGGCCTAGAGAAAGCCCAAACATGAATGGGCTCAACTCCAGGCCCATATCACTCTCCTTTTTTTTTTTAAAAAAAAAAATTAATTTAATGACATCTTTACCTATCTGTTCTTTTTTAAAAAACAATTGCTTTACAAAAATTCCTCCATTGAATCCCTCATTTATAATTGTATTACTCTTATATGTGCTGTAAACTGGACGGTGATTTTT
>Ga0325414_1007682_pt1 | contig 11412 bp, 3 predicted proteins | sample PopdelMetagenome_8_FD_206183 | JGI IMG/M metagenome (GOLD analysis project Ga0325414, IMG submission 206183) | Populus deltoides microbial communities from Bellville, Georgia, United States - Leaf-PdKOR-R3 | ecosystem: Host-associated > Plants > Phyllosphere > Phylloplane/Leaf | place: USA...
CTTAGATTTTCAGTTGGGGTTTTGGGGTTTTAATTCAAGTTAGCATTGGATTTGAAAGGAAGAAATCGTTTTGGATTGGATTGAAGGTGAAATGATCGCCTTCTTCCAATTGCTGTCTCCACGAGAAAGAGCTATACTGTCTGCGACTCTGCCGGTTTTTTTTTTTTTTTAAAAAAAAAAGAACTCCTACACGCGTGTAATGTTTAGTGAATTACTGGATAGCCGCACAAATTTTTTTCAACGAGAAAAAAAAAAGCTACGAAAATGCAAGCGTTTCTAACTTTCTATCATAAAGCTAAAACAATTTTAGATTTATCTAATTTGTTTAATAAATTTATTAATTTAAATAATACAAATAAAAAAATATAATAATAATAATAATAAATAAACTAGTAAAAAAATGGCTATAAAAAAGTAAAAAAAACTAACTTGAGCCCCTTGAGTTAACATGTCAAATATGAGAGATAGTTATAATATAGGGTAACCTCATAAAAAACATATTAATTAAAACTATAAAGCTAAATTATCAAATAAATCAATGTTGAAAAGAAAATTTAAAAAATATTTTTAAAAAAAAAACGAAGAAAAAATATGAGTCAACCTGTCAACCTTATAATCATGGAGACATGATTGGGATGAACTTATAGAAAGAAAATTAAGAGAAAAAACATGAAGATTAATTTCTAATAAATCAAATATTAAAGGATAGAATTAAAAAAAATAACAAAAAAGAACAAAGTCAACCTATGTTACTCTTCAAAACCAACAACCGTGATCGTGAGCTCATGACTCACACCATAGAAGTCAAACCCTGAAAAATAACAAAACAAAATTTCAAATCATGAAATGATGAGGGATGAAATTAAAAAAAAATACAATCAACAAAGGATCCAAAACAAAAAAAATAAAAATAAAAAAAATAAAGACTAAATATGATATAAACATCATTTGAAATCAAATGTTGAGAGATTAAATCAAAAATAAAATTCAATTATAAAAAAAACAAAGAAAAATTAAAAGAATAAAGACCAAGTTAAAAAGAAAAAACAAATTAAATTACACTTATATATTTTGGCAAAAAGAAAAGAGAGAAAAGATGGAGTAGAAAAAAAAAAGTTTACTGGAGGCTAGCCGCCATGTACAGGGACGACACCAATAGAAAAAGTACAATGAGACGTTTCTAATGTTGCCTCAGAAAAAGGTGTTTAGACATTAGATGACGTTGTATGCACTGCCTAAAGGTGTGAATTTTTAACGTTTGTCAATATATATTTATAATTTGTGAAATTTTATGTGCATTGATATTTTCTTTGAATTATGAAACTTATATGTTGATGTTATTTTTAATTGAGAATTTTAATGCGTTGACATGGTTTTTAAAATCTTAGTTTTAACGTGTTATACATTTTTAAACTGTAAATTTTTTTATGTTTATCGTAAAAATGTTTTCACATATAAAAAATAAAAAAATATTTGAATATAAAAAACATCATGATCTTTTTGTTATTGTCTTTATTTGTGTACTCTTATAATTTTTGTGCATTATACTATTTTTTTTATTGTGAGAAGATCTAGGTTGGGTTAATATGACCTCACATGGGCCCATTTTAGGACATGTTAGACTGGAGGCCAAAGCTCATTTTTTTCCATCCACACAAGTCTAATGCTCATTTCAAAATCCTTAAAAAATATTCTTTGCTTAAAATCATAGAAAAAATATTTTATTAGTCACTTATAATATTTGATATAATAAACTTATATTGAGTTCTTATTTTGAAGATTAACAAGGATTAATGCATTCTTTTGATTTGTTTAACAATATTTTTTTAGTATAATATTTATCGATAACAAAATTGAGAATATTAAATCTTTTAGTCTAATACTCATCGATAACAAAAATCAAGAATGTTAACATCAATATCACTAGATTTTACTTTTAAATAGATCAATCCAATATTCATCGATAACAAAAATCAAGAGCGTTAACATCAATATCACTAGATTTTATTTTCAAATAGATCAATCCAAAATGAGTACTGCTTAAATATTTTAGGATTGGGGTTTGAAAACCTCATTCAACAAATATTACAAGGGGAATCCACGTATCATAGGATAAGTAAATCTCATTGAGACTCTATTTATGGAACTTTCCAATGATTTATGTTGGGCTCATCGAGTCATTAACTAATATGACTTAGGTTGTGATTTGAAGGGGCTTACTCTAGATTTGTCAATTTACCAAGCAATTAGGAGTGAAAAAATTGACCAAACCTTAGAATTGTTAGACTTGAAACAATAATTATGGTTTAACTCATTGCAGTAGACTCGTTATCATCTTGTAAATAAACCATTAGTAGATTAGACATAATAGACTATTAAGAATTTAAAAAAGAACTAGCAATTCAACTTACCTTGGGTATTATGCTTTAAGGTAATAGTATATTTTCTTTATCATAACTAGTCTCTTACCACAAATCTTTAAAGACCAATTACAATTTCTAATAACCATAATACTAGGTGACAAATATCATTTTTACAAGTATAGATCTTTTCCCAAAAGAACCATATACCCTATTCTTTTTTCTAAGGTCAGTGTAATACTAGAGACAAAATTAGTAAAAAATATTTAATTAAAAATAGAAGAAAAAATATTCAAGTGAACTCAGGTTAACATGTTATATCCGCAATTTAGGTCATGCACCTCTTTGGATTTAATAAGTTTTAATCAATAGAATTATTTTTCATTTAATTATACGACAATCATTAATGTACAACCTTTTTTTATCAAAACAAAATAAAAAAAATAAACATAAAAGATAGAATAGGCATTTAGGATTAAAATAACAAAAACAACTTAATTTTTTAAAGTTAAATAACAAAAAGATTCATTTTTTTAAAAGTTAAATAAGAAAAAAAAGACCTTTAAATAATAAAGGATGAATTTTTGAAAAAAAAGTTTAATAGACTAAAAATGCATTAAAAAAACAAACAAATATAACAAGGCCCGTGGGACTCGAGTAACAAAAGTAGGCTTATTTAAAAAAAAAAGTTAAATAACAAAAAGATTTGTTTTTAAAGTTAAATAAGAAAATAGACCTTTAAATAACAAATTATGAGATGTTTAATTTTTTTAGTTTAAAGGATAAAAAAAACATTAAATAAGAAAAAGAAAAGGCAGGCTAGGTGCTTGGGCCTATTAGCCAAGGCTCGACCCAACAAAAAAATGTCCAATCTTGTGCATCTTGGAATTCTTTCTTTTTTTTAAGAAAACTTGGTAGACAACACATCGTTCATCTAGTATTTGTTTTAAAAAAATAACGGGCAACGTGTTGCTTGCAACTAAGACTCAGACAACTAGATGGTCATCGAAAAATCAAGTCATGGGTCTTTTACACTTGAAAATCTATTTTCAATCATTTTTTAACCCAAAATATACCAAAGACCTAAGTGAACCTTTTCATGCCTTCAAATAACACAAGAATCAGTCCAAAAATAAAAAAAATATCTTAAGACCCAAAAACTTCCTAATATCATACCTACTTTTCTAGACAATTTTAAGGTAAAAGAACATTCAAATGAAAATGTTGATACTAAGATTGATCATATTGGTGCTCAAAATCGGTGTCAACCCAAATTTTCTCTTTATACCATCGGAATCTCTCTCTCTCTCTCTCTCTCATATATCAAACCAGGAACTAGAAAATAAACTTTTGAACCAAGATTGAATTTAAAAAAATATAGGGATAAAAAATCTATCAAATGGAAAAGTAGAAGGACCGAAGTTAACTTTCAATCTTGCTTTTCATTAACAAATTGAAAGCAATTGTCCTTCAATTTCCCCGTAAAAGGATCAAATCGTCCAAAAAAAAGTTTTATGAATAAAATAAAAATAAAAATCATTATACGAATCCACAATGAAATGTGAGAGGAGTTAAAGTGTATTTTGCATGGTATAACCCGCTCACGACTTTGTCCATGTTAGCTAGATCATTGACTTGAACTATATTGTGGGTTAAATTAATATTTATTTCATGTAAAAAAATATTTAGGTGTTGCTAATGTTTTTTTGTAGTAAAAAAGAATTTTTAAACCATATAGAAATTAACATGATATAACCTGATTAACTTGGCAAGGCCAAAAACAACCTAAATGACCGGTAAAAATATAGTTTGACTCAAAATAAATATTCAAGATGAGATTTTTTATAAATATTGAGATGATGACATATTGAATCGATTCGGGTCAACCCATGTCAATCCACCAATCCACATGTCAGGTTATAAAACCATGATAACCTCATAGAAAGAAAATCAAAACAAATTATGAAGCTTAGTTTCCAATAAAACCAATTTTGAATGATAAAAAAATTAAAAAAAAAATCATTTTAAAAAAGATCGAAAAAAATAACTCGAGTTGATCCGGGTTAACTTGCCAAACATAGGACGGGGGTCACGAGACCGGGATAACCCAATGAAAAACAAATTGAAATAAATTATGAAGCCTAATTCTTAATCAACCTAGTGTTGAAAGATGAAATTGAAAAAGTTTTGATTAAAAAAAAGACATAGAAAAAGACTCCAGTAAACTTGGGTTAACATATAAAACCAATGGTCGAGAACATGAGACGGAAATAACCTCTTAGAAAGTAAAGTAAAATAAATAATAAAGTCTAATTTTTAATCGGTCCAACGTTGAAGGATAAAATTTAAAATAATAAATCAATTAAAAAAGAAAAAAGAACTCAAGTTAACCAAATTAACTCGTTAAACTCATGGTTTAGATCATGAAACTAAAATAATCTCATAAAAAATAAATTAAAATCAATTTTGAACCCAACTCCACAATAAACATAATATTGAAGAATGAAATTAAAATAAAAAAATAAAAAATATATTATACTAAGTGAAGAGTTTTTTTTTATAGGGAGAGATTTAGCAAAACCTCTCCTTTTTTCAGTTTTTTTTTTATAATTAAAAAAGAATGCAGCTTTTCCCATATCATTTCTATCACCATGGCCATTCATTCATCCAAAAACGATTTTACTTTGATAAAATTCCCTTTTACTCGAACTTTCAACTGCTTTATGAAATTGAAAGTCTACAAAGATTTCAATTGCTTTCATAAATTTTTTTTTATAATCAATATTTTTAACTCAAATATTTCAAATGAATAATTTGGATTTCACAACTTTTTTGCAAATACGAAGAGCTTGGAAACTCATAAATCTTTTACACGAATCTTTTATTTTAAAAGAAACTCACAAATAAAATTGAGAATAAATTTATTACAAGTAACATGCCATTTAGCCGAGGTATTTTATTGTTTTTTACTGCTCATTCACTGCTTGTCTTTTATTCTCGTCCTTTTAGTATTTTTTTTCTTTGTTTTTTTCTCATTATCATTTTTTTTTCAATAAGGTCCTTTCACAATTAGGTGGATTGAGATTTAGGCTTTCCCCCCTTTTTTTCATTATCATATATATTTTTTTTCTAATTAGATCCTTTTATTGATGGTAGATTGAGATTTGGGCTTTGATATTTTGATTTAATTAGCTTTGCATGGAGTTTTCATGGTGTCAATAAAGATTAAAGATTGGGTTAAGATTGAGTTAATGCTTGATATGGTGAAAAATAATTTGAATTTTTTGTTTTCTAAATATTTGCAAATAATAGGACTAGAATTGAAATTGAAAAAAAAAACATCCCTTTATATTTTACAGAAGAAACCATGCATGTGAACCCGAGGGGGGGGGGGAATGGGGCAGAGAAATAGAAGAAGAGATGATAATTAAAGTCACACCAAACTTACTTCTCAAACACGCGTCACTTTGGAATGAAATCCTCGTCAAGATACAGCTTAGTCCCTCATTCTATGACAACTCTTCAATTGAGTTTCAAATTTCATTCCACCCAAACCCAAGCCCTCTTTGTTCTTCATGATTCTCTAAATAACTCTTCGATTTAGTCTCACTTTCATCCTGCTCAAGCTGAATGAAGACCTAACATGGGGGAGATTAGTTGGGAAAAGGAAAAGAAAGAGACATCTAGCCAACCAAGTTAGCATATTGTGATTATGCACATGACTCGAGTTGTGAATTTGACAATTTACCTGAATTAACTAAGATTGATTTAATTTGTCGTCATTCCAATATTAAAAAAAAAAGCATGTCATCCTGAGATTTTTTTAGAGCTAAACAACATTTTTATTAGTCATCTGTGTTACATTTAGACCTGTCAAATCAATAGGTTCATTTTGTGGCAATTCTCACATTGTTTAATTTAAAGTAGAGGCTATGCAAGGAGTTGAGTTATGAGGTTTCAAGGTCGATTTGTTGGGTTGAGTTTAATAACACTATCAGAGTATCTCCAATGAGAAATGCTATATTAAAGAGCCAAATTGATAAAATAGCTTTTTAAATAATATAAATATAGTTTTTTTGAACGCTATTTAGAAGAGCCAATTATATTTTAATATATTTTATGTTAAGTTAATTTTAATATAATTATATAACTAATTTAGATATTTTTTATATAATATAATTATGATGTTATTAATTATATAATTAATATGAGTAATTTATAAAAGTAAATATAAAATTAATGAAGTAATATGAAAGTTAAAAAATATAATTTTAAGTTAAAGTTAAATTTTATTTATATGAATATTTTTAATTTTTAACTTTATATGTTACTGTTAAAATTTTAATTTTTTAAATATAGAAATTTTATAGTTTCCATACATGTGAATTAATAATAAACATTGCCTCCTACTTGTTCTAACATTAATCTAATCATGCAACCATTACAATTTGATCATTTTTGGGAACTAGAAGATAATTGATATACTGGTTTAGTTGCATTTTCAATAAGATAAAATATAATTAACCTCAAATTAAAACAGATAATCAAAAATAAATTTAAGATATGTCACTCTATGTTTTTATCAATATTAACTACCATCATTACTTCCTCTCAATTTTGTCAAAGATAACAACATAAATAAAAATTATCTTCAGACCTATATAAAAAACATAAAATAACAAAGAAATAAAAAATCATCACAAATAACAAATTAACAATAAAATGTCTCAAGAATCAAGAGATACAAAAGAAAAAATAGAAAAAATCTTTAAGCAAGCATACATTTTGATTTCAGCTAATACACATAACCGATGTTATTAATTAACCGAAGAACAATTGATTCTTGTTTTTCTAAATTAGAGAGAAGGATAAGGCACAATGCAGGTGTTGAAATTTGTAGATAAGTTTTCTTCCTTTTGTTTTGCTTTTAAAGAAAAAAATAGACGTTGGCCAATGGATACAAAATAAGATATTGGCCAACGGATATAAAACAAATGAAAAAAACATTGGCCAACAGAGAAAGCATATTTTCATTTACTTTTACCTTTTTAACAGAGAAATGTAAAAATGACACTTCAAAATAAGAATAGTTATTTTATCTATTTACATGGTTGACCAGTTGGAATGATTAAAAACAAAAATAAAAGGTAAAAGTATAATTTTTTCATTTTGCCTATTCTTTTAGCTGTTTCATTAGAGATGCTCTCACAGGGTTTCCCACAGACTACCCATATTTTTGTGCTTAGAAAAACCTTGCTTATTTTTTTAAAAAAATTGGATCAACATCGTCTATTATATATATAGTTAGATCAGGTTTTCGCTATGTCAACTTGATATTTTTTTACTATTTTCATGGTAATATTATTGCAGCAACCTATTTATATAAACTTTGAGGGGTGTAGCTCAACTGATCAGATTCTAAGTTGGTTTTCTAAGGGTCACTAGTTCGAGTCCCATAAATCTCAGAGCCACTAGAGACTTACATGATCATTAACTTCAAAGCCCGTGAAATTAGTCGAGGAACGCACAAGTGGCCTGAACTATCATGTAAATAAAAAAAAAAACCTATTTATGTGATTATACTAAACTGTTATTTGAAAAACATATATCCTGACAGAGGGAATGTATAGGTAACAAATATGCACATTAATAAGATAGATGGGATGGGCTTTGAACAGAGAGATACCTTATTTATTCTTATTTCATATCTATCAATTTTTTTTGTTGATTCTAATTGTCTTCTGTCTTAATTAAATTAAGGACATCGCTTAAAAGAATTACATGTTTTTATGTATACGATTCTCAGTTTATTTTAATAAACACATGAATTAAATTTTATTTACACAATCTTATTTTTTTAATATTATAACAAGCACTAGCAATACCTATATATATATATAATTTTTTTTTTGAGTTAAAAGAAAAAATTACTCCACGCAGCAACCACTTAGGCTCTTTTTATTTTCATGATTAGAAAGTGTTTATGTAAAAGTTTAATTTTTTATTTTAAATTAATTTTTTTTATTTTTTATATTATTTTAATATATTAATATTAAAAATAAATTTTTTATAAAAAAATTACTATTACATAAGCTCGTAGTGGTGTGTGTGAAGGAAACGAAAATTCAAGTAGTAAAATACTTACCATCCTCGTTCCCAATCTTCTTCTCACCAATCCCTATGCGGCTAAGGTTGCTAACATGATTTATGTGCAAATTTATATGGCAGTGCAGGTCAAGTTATTAAAGTCGTCGCGAAGCTTGCAAGTGTGTCGGTTTAGTTTTTGTGTTTTTGGCAGGCTAGAGACAGGGCGCTACTCAGACCAGAGGGTTTCATTAATTAATTAATTAAAGGAGAAAAAGAAGTTACTGTACCTCAAATTCGGAGCAATATTTATTGAAATAATGTTATTTTCAAAGTTAGTCATAACAACTTGGGTCAAGATAATTTTTTTTTTTTTTATCATAATACAACGTTATTTTCAAATTGCTTGGAGGTGAATTCATTTTTTTTAGGTTTTGAGAACAGTTAAATTACTTAGACGTCACAAAAAAAAAAAAAAAGCCTCATGTAACAGAGCTTTTATGTTATTTTTTTAATTTTTTTGTTAAAGTTAAATTACTTAATTGCCCCTTGGTGAAAAATTAACAAAACTATTATTCATTGTTTTGTTGGTATTTTCATCATGTTTTGTTTTTTTGTTAATTTCAACTTAGGGACATTTTTGTATTTTAATAATTGTTAGAAATTAAAAAAAAACTTGTTGGCGTATGCACAGGTGAGCGCCTCTCATGCCTTTCAAGCAGCACATATATGGTTATTCGGTCACTAAACGTTGCTTTTTGCGGCAGTGCTTGAAAAGTCTCGGTGTCTCATACGTGATGGGGCGCATGTGCGCCAAATGCACCTCTAATTTGGCTCCGAAGGCTATTTTTTCACCTTTTTATCTTTCTCCTTCTAGAATTTCGAGCTAGCCCCTTTAGTTTTTCTTTCCTATATTTGGTCGTTGTCTTTTTATTATTATTTTTTTATTTTGAATAATTTATAAAATTATTTTTTAAATTTCACTCCTCTTCCATTTTTTTTCTTTTAAATTTGATACCTCATTCTTCTTATTACTATTTATTTTGTATGAGATAAATTTTAAATTTGCTATTTTTTTTTATAATTTCATCATTCTTAGGTTTTTTTTCGTGTCATTTTTTATCCTCATTATTTTAATTGCTATTTTTTTTTACTTTAACAGAGTTTAAAAATTGATATTTTAGATTGATTGAGAATGAATTTTCTTGATTGAACTCGAGTCCAGGGTTTCACAGGTTACGAGTTTCAAAGATTCGATCAAATTTAGATTGTTCGCTCGAGTTTACTTGGTTTTTTTATTTTTCTTTGTTTTCACCCTTTAACATTTATTCAATCGGAAACAAAGTTATGTTTTTTTTACTTGCTTTCTGTATAATTTTTTATCTGTCTTGAAAATGACCCCTAATTATCCTAAGTCTTTTTATTTATCGTTCTTTACTGAGTCTTTTTTTGCTAATTATTTAAATTGATTTTTTTCTGATTTCATCACTCAATATTTGAAATGATTTTTTAAAAACATTTTACAAGACTAGAATTCTTTTTTTATTTCATCCCCCTTTAATTTTTTAATATTTTGAATTTAGTTCTTATTATTTTTATTATTATTTATTTTAATTGAAATAATATATATCAAGTTTGCTTGATTCATTTTTTTTAAATTGATATTTTTTTAATTTTATCATTCAACATTTATATTATTAGAGATTAAGCTCTGTTTTTTCTTTATTTTCCTTCTATACATTATTTTTTGTGAATTTTCAAAATGACCTAGATTGTTTTTAGTTTTTTTTATTTGTTAGATTTACTTTGAAAATTTTTTAAGTTGATTTTTTTATAATTTTGTCCTTCAACACTGTATTAGTAGAGAATTAATTATTTTTGGCTATCTTATTCATATGATTTGGATCATAGGGTTTGGTTTGTTGAATGTTTTTTTTTGTTTTTTTTTAATTGATATTTTTTTTTCATCATTTGATGCTATATTTATTTGGGATTTAACTATGTTTTTTTTTTGTTTTGTTTTTGCTTTCTATTTACCTATTCCAATTTCATTACATAGCTTGCATATGTACAGGTTAATTCAGTTTTTTTTTTTTTACTTTTGTTCTTCCAATTTAATTGGCTGGAATCTTAATTCCATCACCTTTATTTTTTAACCTTTCTTTTGTTGCAAGTTCCCATGTTTATTTATTTTTTTTATGTTGGTCCATATATTAGCCTTTTATTTCCTTGTTAGATATATATCCCGAGTCATATTTTAAAAAAACTTTTTTAAATCATGCTTGTGTCGGTTATCTAGTTAATTCACTATATAGCTTTCCTGCTTTTAGTTGACATAACAAAAGAACATTAGATAATTTTTTAATATTATCATTAATTCTGGTTCAATGGGTTAAATTTAAAACCACATGACTTTGAATCCTTACTTAATTTAAGTTTTAAATTAAATCATGTAAGGAGTTTTCCTAACATAACTCAATCAACTTAACATGTTTAAAAGCAACCCTGATGATTAGTAAAAACATGTAATGACTTAAAAAAATTAAGTTGGCATATTTTTTATTAAATATTGAGATGATGACATATTAAATTAATCTAGGCTTTATAGCTTAACTTGTCATTCCAATGACTCGAGTCATTGACTCCACTAAATTTAATACTTATTTTTTGAACTATTTTTATTTAATTATATGGTAACAAAAATAAACATACATAAGATTAATTACCAACCTAATATCTAAATTTTTTTTTTAAGATCATGATAACTTTATAAAAAATAAATTAAATCAAAATAAATTACAAAATTAAATTTAAAATTAATTAAATATGAAAGAAAAAAATAAAAAAAAACAATATAAAAAAATAAAAAATAAGACAAGGCGCGCGGGTCTCAGTGGCCGGGCCTTTTAAAATAGCCCAAGTGCCTAGACCTATTAAATAATTGGGAGCTTCTTCTTCTCTACATGAT
>Ga0325414_1007683_pt1 | contig 11412 bp, 7 predicted proteins | sample PopdelMetagenome_8_FD_206183 | JGI IMG/M metagenome (GOLD analysis project Ga0325414, IMG submission 206183) | Populus deltoides microbial communities from Bellville, Georgia, United States - Leaf-PdKOR-R3 | ecosystem: Host-associated > Plants > Phyllosphere > Phylloplane/Leaf | place: USA...
ACGTGTAGTATTTTAGCTTATTTTGAGATCACCAATGTGACTATAAGATAAGGATTTTAGTTTTTGAATTCACAAAACTTATTTTTCAACTTATTTTTCATTTAAAACACCTTTAAGACATACTAGAAACCATAATAAATCTATTTTTTACTCTAAAATACCCTTTAATCCATTTAAATTTAAAAAATCAAATTAAACCAAAATTCACATATTTTCATCTATGTTTTTGGCTTGATTACATGACAAAATCATCTCTATTAAATTTTTATATGTAACATAAACTTATTGATACTAAACTCGATTTTTTATGAAGAATATGGCCACTTCAACAATTTATCTCTTCTATTCCTATTTTAAGAAGTTTATATCTATTCTAAGAAGTTTATCTCTTCTATTTTATCATTGAGCAACTTGAATGTTATAAAAATAAAATTTAGATTAAAAAAAAACCTTATATAACATGGACCTAATAATGCATAATATGTTTTTTTATTTAAAAATATATGACATAAAAGATTTATATTACTTTAAACCTTCATATTTATCACAATATAATTAGCTAATAATTGAGTCTTTTGAGCATGCCTACATGTCTGTATTCAGATTTGATTTTTAATCATAACAATCCTTATGATTTGCCATTATTTCATAATTATTATACATGAAGCTAAAAGATGTGAGGAAATCACAATTCATTCACACTCATTACATAGTGGATTACAATAGTAATCCATAGTGTATTACTTTTTTTCACTTATAGTATATTACTTTCTTTTTTTTTTCCTACAGTACTTTCCCTTTTTTTTCTTTTTTTTTTCCAAAATTATTTTTATCAATTGTACTTTTTTAATATTGAGCTGGTTAAAAATTGACCCGTGTCAATCAGGTTAACCCATTAAGTTTGTGACTCGGGTCTCAAGACCAGAATAACTTTATAGAAAATAAACCAAAATAAATTTTAAAGCTTAATTCCTAATTAATTGTTGAATGATGAAATAAGAAAAAAAAATTAATTAAAAAAATGAAAGAAAAAACTCGAAATAGTCAAGTTAACCTACCAAACTTGTTATTCGGGTTATGATACTTTTGGGATAATTTGATAGAAAAAAATAAAAATAAATTAAACTAATAAACCAAAAATCAATGATGAAATTAAAAAAAAACCTAAAAAAAAAAACATTGTTTCAATGAACATCTATGAAAAGGGAAGAATGATTTACCGTCCTCAAATAGTTCTCGTTGATTATTCTAGTAATATACCCAAAAAGGAGGTTTTTATCATAATAATTAGTTAACCAAATGATATAGTAATAAGTTGGTGATTACAATAAGAGATTGGCTTAAAGACGTCTATTATTTTCCTCCACTTATGTTTAAATTTTGAAATTAGCATCATAAAGAATTTATTATGTTTTTTCTTGAATACATCAAATCATGTAAGGAGTGCGCCTTTAAAATTATTTAGAAAGCAAATTGGTCCAAGGATGCTCTTATTGTCATAGAATTATTTCAATATATTCTGCAGAGTTTCAGATACCAAGACTCAGTTCATTATATCTCATGGGATTCTTGTTAAATTGTAAGATGAAAAGAGAAAACCTTCCAAATAGACAGATACATCTCTTATTCATACACAGGTTTGAAGTTCTTGTAAGCTACCACAGCATAGAAAGGATCTGATCCAGACACCAATCCAAGGAGCCTCGTGATCCAACTAAAGGGTGATTTCTCCTGTTGAGGCCCAGCTGCTGCTGCAGGTAGTTTTCGAATAATTTCTGCTTGTGTGAACCCTTCCACAGATTGAAAATACTGCACAACTAATTGTACCCGACTGTATCCAGTGCCATCCCTCCATGCACTAATGGCTTTCTCATAGAACAAGCGATTGCTAAAGCTCACAATGAATACCCCACCAGGCCTTAGCACTCGAAACACCTCTGCAAACACCTATAATAACAAAATCAGATCACCTTAGGCTTCTTAATTCCAAATTCTGCTGACATGAGCATATAAATTAAGATTACACAAATCAATCTGACCTTTTCTGGCTGTTGGAGGTACTGCACACTAACAGTGCATAGCACGGCATCAAAGCTGCTACTCTCTAGTTCAAGCTTTTGATCTTGATTGAGATCCTTCACAAAAAAATAATCCAGTCTTGGGTTCCTGGCAAGCTCTTGTGCATTGAGCCCATGTCCCACTATTCTTTTGTACATAGCTTGTTTCGGTAGATGGCTAACCCAAGAGCTCATGAGGTCAAGGATTTCCGAGTCAGGTCTCAACATCTCTTGGTATAGATTAGTCAGTGTGGAAATGAAGCCATCATCAACATGGGTCACAAAGCGTGGATAGGAATAAAATTCTCTGTCAGGGTATGAGTTAAGCTTGGTTCTACCTTCCTTGGACAGAACAAGGCGTTTAATCTTGCCCGCTGATGATCTTTCTGTCTCATTGCTTTCATTTAAAGTGTTGGTAGTTTTTGTTGCAGGAAATACTCTTGTTTTGAATGGAAGAGAAGAGATGGTTTGAAGATTGGCTACAATGGGTGGGTGCCATGATCTTAGCCTTGGCTTTGGCTTTGGATGAATGGCGAGCATGTGTTTTGAAGTGATAAGCTCTTTGGACGATGAATGGCGTGGTGAACTTGTTGATGGTTTGTGACTTAAGACAAACCAAATGGGCCAACAATTGCTTCATGGACTTAATATGGGCTGAACAAGCCATAAAAAGAAGGCCATGCCCTCAATTTATTCCCTTTTTAAGGGATTTTTTTTTTTTGTCTGATGGTGGATATTTTTTAAAAATATTTTTTAATTAAAAATATATTAAAATAATATTTTTTTAATTTTAATATTAAAAATATTGAGAAAACTATTTACATGAAAAAAAGCTTAGAAAATATTTTAAAAAATAAATTAAACTGCAAAAACAAAAACAAAAAATCTTTTAATGAGTGTTGTTTTAGATTCAACCATTGTCAGATAAATGAGAGCTTATTCCTATTCAACTCTGAAAATGGAACTATTTTGAAGTTAAGCAGAAAATTATTTCTGTACATTTGATTTAGTTTCTTCCTATATTATATTTTAGTTTATTATGTTCCTTTGTATTTTTTTATTCAATATTTCCTTTTGATTAAACAAACAACAAATTATAATTAATTTTGGAGGTGTAGCATACTTGAAAAGTGACATATGTCCAAAATTTAATTTAGAGGAAAAATATTTTTCAGTAAAAGTTTCATTATTTGTAAATGTTTCAATAAAAATAAATATTAAAAAATTAAAACATTATTTACTTGTAAACTTTCAGAAAATTAGAAATAAAGAAATTTCAAAAATTAAAAAGAATTTTTTATATTTTTTCTTTATTTATAAATTTCCTAAAAAAACTTAAAACAAACTATTCTATATTTTTCAGTATTTATAATTACAAATAAATTATGTATATTATATTATTTCATTATTTATAATTAAGAATAGTATTTTTTTTATTAATTTATAATTCCTTTTAATTTTTTTCAATATTATAAATAAAAATAATATTTTTATATTTTTTATTACAATAATTCTCATTTCATTTAGATTATAAATACTAAAGATTTTAAAACAAAATTTTGTATTTATTACTTTATTTATTACGTTTTATTTTACTATAAAAAACAATTTGTTTTAAATTAAATTTTGAACACGTGTCATTTAAAATATATTGTGTGTCTTAAACTAACCATGATTTACTGTATATGTAATCTAAAAACACATTCAAACAAGAAAATATAATTCAAAAAAAAATAAACCAAAATAATAGTATATGGACCAACTGAACCAAATTGACATGGTACATGAACAATTTAATAATTTAACTTTTTATTATGTAGATAGTAACATAAACTAATTGAGGAGGGCTCTCCTTGCATATTATTGTATATTTGAATAATATTTTTTTTAATTTTATTATTTAATATTATATTTGTTTATCTCGGTTTCATAACTTGGATCACATATTTAAAAAATTAACTCAAATTTTTTTATATCTATTTTAGTTATTTTTTCTCTCAATTCCATTCTTAATTATTTAGTTGCTTTGGACTTAGACTTCGATAAAAAAAATTTTATTTCTATAAAGTTGTCTTGATCTTATTACTTGAATCATGAGTTCAACAAGTTAACATAAATTGACTCGAGTCATTATTTTTATTTTTTTTAATTTTATCATTCAAAATTGATTTTGTTTATCTCGGTCTCATAGCTGAAATTATTTTTAATTTTTTCTTTTTTAGTTGATTATTTTTTTTTAGTTTTATCTTTCAATATTTGATTGATTTAAAATTAGGTTTCATTTTTTTTTTGTTAGCTTTCTCTAAGGTTATCTCGATCTCATTATTTGGGTCACGGGTTTGACAGGTTAATCCGAGTTAACTCGAGTTATTTTTGCTTTTTTTTTAGTTTTTTAATATTTATTTTTTTTCCAATTTCATCATTCAATATTGAATTTTCTTATCTCGGTCTCATGACCTGAGTTGTGGATTTGCAGAGTTAACTTTATTTTTTATGTCCTTTTTTAAGTTGACATTTTCTTAATTTAATCCTTTAATATTTGGTTGATTTTATAATTAAGCTTGATAATTTTTTTATTTATTTTTGTTTTTTTATAAGGTTATCCCAGTCTCATTATCTGGATCATGGAATTGGCTAGTTAACCCAGGTTGACTTGAGTTTTTTTTTTTATCCTTCAAAATTGGATTTGTTTATCCCGTCTCATAACTTTGGTCATGGATTAACTCGGTTTTTTTGTTCTTTTTTTAGTTGATTTTTTTTTCAATTTTATCCTTTAATATTTTGTTGATTTAGAATTAGACTTCATAATTTTTTTTGTTTACATTCTATAAGGTTATCTCAATCTCATTACATGGATTCTAAATTTGGCGGGTTAACCCGGTTTGAATTGGATAATTTTTAACATTTTTTAATTGAATTCTTTTTTCAAATTACATTCTTCAACATTAAAATAATTGATAATTGAGATTCATAATTTGTTTTGATTTGCTTTTCATGAGGTTATCACAGTCACATGACCCAAGTTGCGACTTTGACAACTTAACCTTGATTGACTCAAGTTGTTTGTTTTTCGGTCTTTTGTTTTAAGTGATTTTTTTTTATCCTTCAATATTGGTTTGATTAGGAATTGAGTTTCATAATTTGTTTTGATTTGCTTTCTATAGGATTATCTTAGTCTCATAATCCGGGTTATAGATTTTACAGGTTAACTTGAGTTGATCTGAGTTGATTCAATATATTTTTGTATTATTATTTTAAAATTATGTTTTTAATGGTTGTCCAAGTGTCTTTAAATTTATCAAATTGATCGAATTACATCAAATCAATCCTCAAACGACCAAGTTATTTTTTATTGTAAAATATATTAGTAATATCTAGATTTTTTTAACATAAAAAAAATTAACTCACAACAGAGTATACAGAATAATATAGTAACACCGACCGAGAAGAGGTTTACAAGATTTGAACAAACTTTAGGTTTGCTATAAAAAACAACCCAGGAGAAAGAAAACTCTTTTACTTTTTTTAATATTATTTTTGAAAATGACAATGATGAACATTATTTTACCGTGTGTTTGGAAGGAAAAGTTTTATTTATTTATTAAGAAACCATGGAATTTTTAGAAATATATATATATATAATTCTAAAAATATTTGTGTGTTATTTCAACCTAAAATATTATTTCTCATGTCTCTTATGAAATGTGTGTGTTGGCATGCTAATGTGGTGGTGGCCCCCCATGCTTTATGATTTAAAATATCATGAATCAAACACCCATCTTAGGAAGGCCTTTTTCATCTCTCAAAAGTTGTTTTTGATAAATGAGAGAACTTCTTTATTACATGCTCCTTTGAATAATTGGCATGGTTAGGATATTGATGAATCTAAATGAACATTTGCTCCTTATAATTAGTTTTCTTTTTCTTTTTTTTTAGAAAAATACCAAAGTAATAAAAATAGTCAAACCATAACACTATTTGGTTTTAATTTTAACTTAGGCTATATACACCTGTTCTGGTGTTATTTGACTTGTGATAAAGTTAGGATGTAGGCCTAAGTCTTTTATGCACATTCCAAAACCCATTTCTTCAATTTTAAAGTTCAAAACAATAAGAAATAAAAAAGTTTGAATCTGTCTAAAAGCTCAACTTAGATCTTATTTTATTTTTCAACCTATAATTGGAGTTATCGAAGTAATATTAAAGCAATCTTAGATGAATCAAAAAGCTTTGAACAATATATAAAACTTTTTTGAAGGGCCCAACTCTAAACTTTGTCGTTTTGAGGCTGTAAATCTCAAAACAACATCTTCCATTTCACAACAGCAACAACAACCTTCATCAAGGTATAAATCTATCATTTTATTCCTTTTGAGTTTCTTTGATTTATGTTGTGCTTAAATTTTGATATGTATCATAATATCATGGTTTTAAATAATGTTAGTCTTAGTGAAACCTAATGCATTTTTCCTTTATGGTTTGCGTTTTGTTTCTTTTTTTCCTTTAACATTCTTTGTTTATGTTTTTTAAATAATTAAGTTGATGAGTCTTGTTGTATGTGTGTGGCATTACGACGATCATCCTTCTGGGTCGGGATAGTCGAGAATAATGTGAGTGGAAAGGACAAGAAATTATGGTCTTTTATTAACGTAAAAAGGAGAATGAGAGTCATCATTTAATATTTTGGTTGTTAGGAACCCTAATTGGTCTCAAAGTTCGGGTAAAGGGATTGATTATGTAAAGAAAAGGTATTAGCACCCCTGGTACGTCTTACCTAAGATAAACTGCATTGTTTTTTATTGTTTGCTATGGTCTAATGATACTTATCTTTACCGGCTTACTATGACAGGATTGCTACGATGAACAAACCCTAGTTTTCTAGGTCAAGAACTTGATCTAGAAAGGTGAAATATCCTTAATTATTGTTAAGGTCATTTTTTGGGGTAAAAATTGGAATTTTGCTACTGCATCCTTCCAAATATTTGAGATAAAATTCCTTGCGGATTTTATCCTTATATTAGAAGTGAATGAGTTGCATTATTCACAATAATATTTTGGATATTAGTCACAAACAAGTTTTTTATCCTTATATTAAAACAAGTAATAAAATTTTTATCCCTAATAATATTTTGAATATTAACCAATTTTAGGTTTTTTTTATCCTTATATTAAAAGTAAATAGTATAATTATTATCTCTAATAATATTTTAGATATTAACACCTTTTAGGTTTTTTATCCTTATATTAAAAGTGAATAGTATTTTCTTGCCAAAATAATTTTTAATTTGTTTTTAAATATAAGTCAAAATCATTTGGAATTTTACAAACTTATTGTACAATTCATGCAATATATTGAAAACAAAAATGCCAAAGTGTTTAAATTTTTTTAAAAAGAGATGCTCGAATAAATTTAGGATATTTTTGCCATATATATATATACAAGTTTTTTAGCTTTGTTTGGTATAAAAACTCATTTTTTGTAATAAAACTAACCAAAATAGTTCTAAAGAGTATATGCAAAACACACTCTTAAACCCTTTGACCTAGATTTTTTTTACCAGGCCTAATCGGGTCGACCCAACAAAGTTGACTCAATTGGGTTGACCAGAAATCTTTAGTTCGACTGTAAACTGATCAAAAAATCCTTGTTTGATAAAAAAACAAAGTAAAAAATAGATTAAAATTGCTAAAAATACAAAAACTCAAAAAAGACTTGAATAAAACAGATCAAACGCACAAAAAATAAAGAACAAATGAAAAACAACCTAGGAACCGAAATGAAAACCAAGCAACATGGAATCCAACATAAACTAGATTTGATCAAAACAAAAGTATATACATATTCAAAATCATGCAAGGAACAATAATCTAGCATTCAATCTCTTTAATTTTCACTTAAAATTCATGATTTTATCAAAATGGGTTTCGGTTCGAAACTAAAAATCAAGGCTTAAAATTTATTACAAACATGTTATTGATGCAAATAAACATTAGATTACTTGTTAATCATGTCCAAAGAAGTATATTGGGCAAAGAAATAGACCAAAATCGATCCAAATAATGTAATTAAGGCAATGTTCTTGGGAAGAACACGAAGAACATCCAGAAACCGAAATGAAACTCAGCAACATGTAACCCGATACAGACCAGATTTGATCAAAACAAAAGCACATACATGTTAGAAATCATGCAAAGAACAATAATCTAGTATCCAATCACTTTAATTTTCACTTAAAATGCATGATTTTGTCAAAATGAGTTTCGATTCAAAATCAAAATCAAAGGATTAAAATCAATTGTAAACATGTTATTGATGCAAATAAATACTAGATTATTTGTTAATCATGTCCAAATAAATAGACTAAAAGTTGTCCAAATCAAGGGTTTATGTCAATGTGCTTCCCAAGAACACGAAAAACAGTGCCCAAAGACATAATAAAAACCTAGCAAATGAGACTTTCCAACCCAGAAATGAGCATTTGTGGATTTCAAAACATGCTTTCTTTATCCCAATAACTCACACTAACATACACAAACATATTTGAATCTAAAACACTAATAAAAAACATCAAAACAAAAAAATCAAGCTTAAAGTACCAAATAAAAAAAAAAACAACTTAACACAACTTATATGTTCATGCAACATGAATTTAAAATTGACTTTCTGAATCCATTTTATGCATGAATAGACATAACAAAGCCTAGATAAACATCATTGTATTAACATGCATCAGTTAAGTAAAAAAAAACATAAATTAAAACAACATTATATGTCAGAAACAAACTTAAATAACATATATATATATATACACACACAAAAACTTTAAAAATAACATCATTAAATGAAAAACACATCAACAAAGATGTGAACGCAACATTATTTGTTAAGCATCTCAAACCTCTTTTTTATACTTGTAAACATAAGTATAAAATGAAAATGAATAAAAAATCAACTAAAACAAGCCACAAGGGCCTACTTTTGGATTAAAAGAATACCTAGAACAACTACTTTCTCTTTTTGTTTTTCCCCCAACTTGTTATCCTTTCCAAGCTTAGGAAAAACTTTTTCTTAGGTTTCTAGGCCCTTTTTTATTATGTTAACAGATTAATATTTTTTTTTCTTATCATTTTCTCCTCTTCTCTTTTTTTTTCTCCTCTTCCCTTTGATCCGGGGGGTATTTATGTGGTTTTTGGGGATTCTGAATTCATTCTTAACCTTTTAATCTAAAAGGAAGGGTTGTGAACCCTTGATAAAAACCATGAGAAGCCTTTGAGTGTGAACACATAAAAAAATTGGTTTTTTTTCAATAATTATGTTTCAGCCTTGGTTGACTAAGTTGTCTATTTTTTAGGCTTCGTCGAAGCAATCTTGATGTCATCATCACCTGAAATGACTTGAAGTTGGTAGAAAGAGTACACATCTTTCATTTAAATCCAACAATGCTCAATTTGGACGTCTGTAGCTTCATATTCATTCGTTTCAAGTTACCAACTCGATCAATCAAAACTGTCAGAATTGACTGGGTTGCCTACTTTGAAGGCCTCGTCAGAGTAATTTTGATGTCAATGTCACTTGAGACCACCTAAAGTTGGTAAAAAGAATACACACCTTTTATTTGAATTTAACCTTACTCAATTTGGATGTTTGTAGCTCTACATTCTTTCGTTTGAAGTTTTCAACTCGTTTAGCAAGGACTGTTAAAAACAGAGGTCAAGTCGACCAAACGACATAGGTAATGCACGCTTTGCACAGTAAGGAGGTAATTAAAATTGCAAAACAAGGGAAAGTGAAAACTTACCTGGATTCCGTTTGTTTGCAGGAAAGTTGTTTCCTTTTGGAAAGTGAATTTCGAGGAAAGTGAATTCCTGAAAAGTGAATTATTTTCCGATGTTTGGTAGTGTTATGGAAAATAAACTAGAAAACACTTTCCAGTATTTGGTTATGTTATGAAAAATATACTGGAAAATAATTTATTAATGAATTAATTTTTTTTCAAGTTTATCTAATATATATAAAATATTTAATATAATATTTAATCACTTACAATAAAAGATGAAATCTAAAAAGTATAATGATGAATTTTTTTTATTATATCCTATATTCATATATAGCTTATTTTATAAAAATAACTATATATGTCATATCATATTATAGACAAATAACCTTGTGAAATATTTTTTAAGTAAAACCTATTTTTTTTCAATTTTAAAAGCTTAAAATAAGTTTTTTTTTCATATAAAGAAAGCCAAATTAGTTTATGGTAAGAGTTAGGTATTTGGGTTTTTTTTTATGAAGATTTTTTAAAAAGATAAATAAATACAAAAATATTTTGATGGGTTTTTTGGATAAAGATTTTTTTTTAACGGGTATAAGCAATTATCCCTTTAATATATATCAAATAAGCATCAAGAAATAAATATAAATATCTAACATCAAACATAGTCATGTATAAATACTAAGTTTTGATGTCATATACATACATATTAGTTTAAATTAACAAATATAAACATGCTAGACCGAATTAAACAAGTAAACATACTTGTCAAATAACAAAAATATACTTTCTTATCATAGTCAAATCATCTTAACAAGCAGGGTTTGTAACATATCAAATAACAAACATATACTTTCTTATCATAGTCAAATCATCTTAACAAGCAGGGTTTGTAACATATCAAATAACAAACATATACTTTCACAAAATTATGAACCTAACTTTTCCTCAAATTAGCATTTCTTGGCATAAATGCTTTTGCCAATATTTTATTTTGGACCAAGTGATCAAATGCATCCTCAATAGTGATCTCATCAAAGCCTTCAATTTTTATTCTTCTATATACAGCACATTAACATCAAGTTGATTTTTGCTGAGGCTTTGAATTGCAAATGCTACATCTCCAATCTGTTTAGACAACTTTTCAACACCAGCATCTTCATACATGCAATTTCTCTTCCTATGTTGCCTCTTTTGTGTACTAGAGCAAGATGTCTCTTTTCCCGTAGAAGTTTCTTCATATTCCCCTTCATTTTCAATTGAAATTGATTGCTATTCAGTGTTCTCTTCCAAGTTGACATCAGCATATGATTTGGCATAATTTCCGGTTGCCATGTCTTTTCCAACAACAATTGTCATTGCCTCGTACATATCAAGTTTTTTGTTGAGATACTTGTCATGATTGGGATGTGACTGTTCATAAAGTTTAAAATATGCAATTTTTTAGTTCCTTGTATAACTGATTAGTACTTAAAAGTGCATTTTTATCAAGGTTTTATATCATCATTTTGCACTTGAAGTATCAATAACTCCTTAACTAGAGCATGTTTTATAATAACAGATCTGATAATATAAGATAG
>Ga0325414_1007684_pt1 | contig 11411 bp, 7 predicted proteins | sample PopdelMetagenome_8_FD_206183 | JGI IMG/M metagenome (GOLD analysis project Ga0325414, IMG submission 206183) | Populus deltoides microbial communities from Bellville, Georgia, United States - Leaf-PdKOR-R3 | ecosystem: Host-associated > Plants > Phyllosphere > Phylloplane/Leaf | place: USA...
CAAAAGTTAATGTTATCGGCTCCTCTACAATTTCAGTATAGTATATTCATCACGAGAAATAAAGAAAAAGATTAAGCAGTAACCCACTAGTTAGCACGGACCTCAATAAGATGGATTACTTAGCTAACATCAATATAAGATTTTATATCATGAAATATAAAAGGGTATCATACTTAAAGATTTGAGGATTTAAAACTTATATTTCTCATGCTAAAAGAGTTATGTAGTGTGTGCAAGGGCAAAAATCAATATCCAATCTAAAAATTAAAATACACACACGCACATGAAAAATGCATGTATATTTATTTAAAGATAAAATGGATGTGTTCTTATTTATTATGAGAATTTTCTTTTTATTTTTTTTTTTAAGAATTGATTTCCATACTTTTAACCTAAAATAATTGAGACAAAAATTATAATAAATATATGATATTATAGGAATGAGTTATATCTCAAAGTAATAGCTCAGTCCCTAAACTTCTTGATAATTTTTATTTGATTCGCTTAATTGTTCGTTGATGTGATTATTTTCTTATGATTGTGGTTGATATTATTGTGATTTTATTGAATTTTTATTTATGAAAAATATCATATATGTATTTTGATAATCTTGATAAAATTTAAGATATGACATGTAAAACCTTAAAAGTACATGTTTTCTCATACATGTCATGTTACCTTATCATGGCTTTTATTAACGTGACTGCAAGATAGATAAGAGTTTAATTAGTTTGTTTATTTTTCTTAGAGCAAAGAACATTATTAAGTAAAAGATAGAGAATGCTTTGCGATCATGGAATTAGTGTCAAAGCATTATGTAGGGAAATGTTACATGGAGACGTGGAGATTCTTATGAAGACATTGAAATTTTCCATTGGAAATATGAAGATCTTGTTGTAGAGATTTTATTAGAGATGTGAAGATCTGTTTGGAGACATGAAGAGTTCTTATAGAGATGGGGAGACTTCATTTCATGGAGAAACACTACTGTTTTTATTGAAAAGTTCAAAAGATTTTCTCATACAAATAGAGATACAATTTCTAAAAATTATTTGATCTTGGGTAATGCACCATATGGATATTTCCCTATTTGTCCGGGTTACATTTCTTTTTTTATAAATTGTTTGAGATATCCCTTAGAGATCAAACTTTCGATCTTGTTTTTTAGGGTATAACATTTCTTAGTATCATGATCGTTGTTGTGGTGAAGGAAATTAAATTTGCTAAGGTTCCTTGTGTTGGCGACATTCTTTATAAGAGGTTGATATCGTACAAACTCTTTTCTCTTGATAGCAACCAATACCTCAACATGTATGGTGATCAAAGATGTGGTCATGAGCTTATAAAATATCAGTTGATAATGAATGGATCTCTTAATATTCTTTTTTAATGTATTTGTACTTCTAGGAGATCAATGGCTTTAAGGAGATTTTGCTTTTTATAGCTAGAAATGAGGGTGTTCTTGTTTGGTCACACTCATTTCTTACACTCGAATATGGTTTTTCATCATTTGTTTCACCACTACAAGATTTCACAGTTTTACCAACGAAAATATTTTGTCGGTATGTGATTAAGATTTTGGCTGTAATTTATTTACTGACGTCCTCACCAATGAAATGTGTCCATCGACTTTCCTTTCGTCAGTAATACCAGAGTTCGTCGCTATATCTGTCGGGAAAATTAAAAAAACAATTTGCCGATGGTTTTACAGACGGAAATTGCGCGCCAAAAAAAAGGTTTCTCGCTTGAAATACACCGATGGATTTAGTCCGTCAGTGATAGTGTGACATACCGACAGATTCAAACTGTCGGTAAGTGAATATTTGGAATACCGACCGAAGATATCCGTTTGTACATTCGTCGGTCATTGTGGCAGGCACTGTAAAAGACCGACTGATTACGTCCGTCAGTAAAGTTGTCGGTGAGTGTATAATACCGACCGAATATATCCGTCTGTAAATTCATTGGTGATTGTGGCAATTGCTGTGAAATGTCGACGGATATATTTCGTCGGTAAAACCCTCTGTGATTATTTTTAAATATGTTTTTAAAAAATTATTTAGAATACATAATATAAAATTATATAAATTAATGGTAATAAAAACCAATTATGCAAATAAAATTTTTATTAAACATCAAAAACAAAAGAAATAAAGTTAAATAATATTCATTACAAACTGAATGTGTTTTAAAAAAAGTATTAAATTAACTATTAAAGTTAAATAATATTCATTACAAATTAATATAATGGTGGAGCTGGAGGAGGAGGAGGAGGTTGGTTGTTATACAGCCAAAAAGGAGGAGGCACACATGTATCACCACTCTATGATGCCATGTTCATGACAAATTCGCGAAGCTGGTCATGCTCCACTTTTTGTTGTGCATTCTCCGCTTTGAGTTGTTCATATGCCGCTGATAGGTGGTTGTATTTTTCGATGAGTTGAGCCGTGTGTTGCTACAAGGCCATGAACTCCTTAGATTGGGTGCTCGATACTGATTGGGAGCTCCCAACGGTTGAAACACTACAGGCCGCCCACAAGTTCTCGACCATAGTGTTGGAGAGCCCGTAAACCCGATTTTTATCGGGTCCACCAGACGATCTAACCTCCATCCACAAATTTGGATCGAATTACAGATGGGTCAAAGGATCGTCCCAATATCTCTCTCTCAACCAGTTATTATAGGTCTCCTGAAAATAAAAAAAAAGTAATCATCATATTCAATTCAATAAAAATAATAACTTACAAAATAAAATGGTTGAACAAGCATACCACGAAGTGTTGAGCATGGTTGTCAACAAACTGTTGCGCCCCCTTTTGGCGGTCTTGACTTCACATGTGCGTCTCCACAAACAGCTCATTCGGGCTCGGCTCACGTCCAAGAGACATAGCCTATAATGAAAAAAGATTAATTAACAACAAATTAATTTAATGATATATTTCATTTAAATTAATCTTACCTTTCATTTCGCATGTGCAGCAAATGAAACGGAGGCGTTGGTGTGCGATGTCACCGAGCCATGAATTGGCCGATTCTGGTTGCCAGCACCGGATTGTGAGCGTCGTGTGAACCGCTCAAACGTCACATGCTCAAGATAGCACGGCCATATATCTTCCGGGATGTATATCGGTTTGAAATCCCTCCAAACCGCCACGTCGTTCCAGCCTTGGAGACCCCTATCTCTCGCGGATTTTTTTTGCCTTTTTTGTGCTTCATACCAAAAATCACACAACCTACTTCCATAGCGAGAAATTAGAAGTTGAAATATAAATTTTTTTCTAAAAATATCTTGTATTGTTTTCGATGTTACCTAGTTGCCGCGTGATTTTCCCACACCCTCCTCACAACTTTGTCATGCGCCATGTCCTAGACGAATTTGTGGTGTGTATAAATAATTAGATAAATAAAAATGATAATTTATTGACAATTATATTAATAAATTATTAGAAATAAGCTGGAAATTAGAAATTAACACCAACCTCAAATCTGTTAAATCATGCATCGATTTGAGTTATCCATTCAGGATGTCTGGATACCTGACTCCATTGAAATAATGGAATCTCCATCGACGATTTAAACGCCGATGATATTACTCCGGCGGCCTTAATGTTTGTGAACCTGAAAATAAATTAAATTCATGAAATATTGATTAGTTGTTCATAAATTATGTTATAATTTAAAAGAAAAAACTAAAACATTAACAAACTTACATTGAAAGGTTGTCCTTCCACTGTGCCTCGTACTTGCGGGTGAACTAATTTGCTGCGAAGGCACGCCACCTCTGCGCTGTGAACTCACGCTGGAAGAGCAGCATCAGTTGATAGTGCAGGTGGCGTAGGTGCCGCTTCTTGAGAGGCACTTAAGGATACGTCATCCTCGCCGCTAGAAGAACTAGCTGCGACCATACGTGAGCGACCAGCTCTGGTTTTCGTTCTACGCATCTACACAATTGTATATAAATAATTATATAATTAAATTCAAATGTTAAAAAAAATTCGACAGCACCTCCCCTATACTGGATACTACCTAAATCCACAAACCTGCAAATATTGACAAAAGCCACAACCAATTGACTTCATCTATACTAATATTGTATATAACATAACATCTATATATATAACATTCATAATAATTACAAGGTAAATTCAACATTAACAACATATTCAATCATTATATAAATACAAACAATAAACAATATTCAATAAATTCAAAAAAAAACTCTAGACTAATAATTAAAATTAATGCAAATAATTAAACACAAATCATGCAATAATGTAGTAAAATTACTAATTATTCCAACATATTCAATTACTTATTCTAAGGTAAATTCAACATTAACAATTACAATTCAACAAATTATTCAATCATTATATAAATACAAGCAATAAAAAATATTCAATAATTTAAAAAAAAAACTCTAGACTAACAATTAAAATTAATGCAAATAATTAAACACAAATCATGCAATAATGTAGTAAAATTACTAATTATTCCAACATATTCAATTACTCATTCTAAAGTAAATTCAATATTAACAATTACAATTCAACAAATTATTCAATAATTATGCCAATACAACAATAAAATATATTCAATAAATTCAAAAACAAAAACTATAGACTTTAGAAATGAAACATGTTTACCTTAATAATGTGTTGATTTCAAGACTTTATCTACATTATAAAAATACACCAAAACATAAAACATAAAAAAATAAAAATAGCTAAAACAAAAAAAAAACCCTTAAAGTAAAATGAAATAGAGGAAACATATACCTTTTAATCTGATGAAGATTCACAAGAACATTTGCTAGAGATTGTAGGTAAAAGCCTTGAAGAAATGAGAGGGAAAAAAATTGAAATTGAAGGTGAAGAACGGAAGAGATGAAAAAAGGAACTGAAGGGGCGGTCGCTGGGATTTATAGGGCAATTTTACCGACGGATTCACTGATGAAAATAAAAAAAATATTATTTTAATTTATTCCTTCGATGACGTTTCGAAAATCCGTCGGTAATTTTTGAATTTCACACCAACATTTTTAATTACCCTCTATATTTTTCGTTGTTCGTCGGTAATTCCGTCGACAACCTCACGCAGCCAGAGATGCATTTAATGCACTGCCCTTTGGAATTCGCAAAGTCCGTCGATGATTTTGTCGGAAATATTACCCGCCGATAACTTACCGACGAACTTGTTGGAGCATAAATCTCTAAAGAAATTATTGATCTCTGTGAGTGCATCCCATATCCCCTTTGGCAACAAATCACGAAAAGCTAATGGGATGAGTGTTTGCATAAACACGTGGCAGTCATGACTCTTCATTCCATATAATCTGCATTCCTCCATATTAACAAGCCTTGTTGTGTTCGAGGCATGTCCATCCAGAAAATGCAAACTCTTAAGTCATTTGTAGACTAATAATTGTGCGTTTTACTCTAACACGAAGCTTGCTCTTGGTTTTGCAACCCGTGACTCATCACAAACCAAATCCATATTTTTACGGTTACAGAACAACGCTACATCCAATCTAGCTTTGATGTTGTCCTTTATCTTCCCCTTCACATCCATGACGGTGTTGAAAATATTCTCAAACATGTTCTTGTGCATGACGCCAAGGTTATGGCAGAGAAGATTGGGCTTCCAATAAGAAAGCTCCGAAAAGATACTTTGCTTTGCCCAATTATGGGTCAAACCAAAACCAAGGAACTTCTGCTTACCTGATTAGAGATCAAACACAATGTCACCGTACTGTGATACAACATCAGGCAATTCTTCACCAGAAAGACAGGGGGTGCAACATCCTTTTCAACTCTACCAACAAAGAAATCTTTTATGTTCTTTCTATACTTGTGATTATGTGGCAAGAAACAACAGTGACAGTCAAAAAAAGAAGCTTTACCTCTGTTTGTTAGCGTGAATGCCTTATTGTTTTCCATGCAGTATGGACATGCTAGTTTCCCATGCGTGCTCCAACCAGAAAGCATTCCATAAGCTGGAAAATCATTGATAGTCCACATCAAAGCCGCCCTCATAAGGAAATTTTTTTTTCCTCGATATATCATAAGTCAAAGCTTCGGAGGACCACAACTGCGCCAACTCATCAATTAACGATCGAAAAAAAACATCTATATTTCGGACTAGGCTGCTCGGACCTGGTATGACCATAGATAAAAACATGAACTCCGGCCTCATACATATCCCTGGTGGCAAGTTATAAATTGTCAGTATGACCGGCCAACAAGAATAAGGAGCAGCAAATGACCCGAATGGGTTGAATCCGTCTGTACACAACCCAAGACACACTTTCCTTGATTCATCTGAAAAGTGAGGATGCACACTATTAAAGTGTTCCATGCTTCACCGTCAGAAGGATGCACCATCACTCTATCAACCGCATCATGTGATTGGTGCCATGTCATGTGCTCAGCAGTCCTTGGTGACATGAATAACCTCTGCAGTCTAAATGTGATTGGGAAGTATCTAAGTTTTTAATATGCCACTAGAGTCTTTCCCCTACCAGTTCTGGGTTCGTAACAGGAATACATGCATGTCATGCACTCGGTCTTCTCAGCATTTTCAAGGTAGTATAACATGCAAAAGTTAGGGCACATGTCAATTTTCTGTATCCTAAACCGAGGGGTTTCATCATGGACTTCGCAGCATAGAAGTTCTCTTTCAACCTGTTCTCTTCAGGTAAAATGCTTCTCGCCCATTCAATAATCTGGTCATACCTGGCCTCACTCAACCCGTGATCTGACTTGATGGTGAACACCTGTGCTACGGCCGATAATTTACTATGGTTCATGCAGTCATCCCATAATGGTTCGTCAGAATCTTTCAACAAATCAAAAAACCTAGTTGCATCTGCATTAGGTTCTTCTTCTACAATTGGACATTGACTGACATTACCTTGATTCATTCTCATTGCATCCATAATCATATTATTGTAAGGATTAGTGTTGTCATTTGCTGCTTCATGCACGTTGCTAGCACTAGAAGTTGACCCAACCACCCTTTCTTCCATTCTCCTCTTACTAACAAATACTTCTCCGTATGCATACCAACACTGGTAATTCTTCATAAACCCTTTGTGTAGAAGATGCATCGTTACAACATCTGAATGCAGATACTTTTTATTTTAACACTTCCTGCATGGACACCTAATACCGCCTCTAGTAAAATTTATAGGAATAGATGTTGCGAAATTAATAAAGGTTACACCTAATACCGTTACAATAATCCATCCTCCGCAATCCTTGGGGTGAATCTCGATACATTCATGAACGATCATTCATGACTTCTATCGAATCTCTATAAAATTATGATGACAACAAGGTTGTTAAAATCGCAATTCAACTCGTAAAATCTTATGTTTTTACGAGTTGATATAGGCTTTACGTGCTAAATCGCTTGTAAAACTCGAAAATGAGTAAAATCAGGTTAAAATCGGGTAAAATCGTTAAAATCGGGTGAAATCGCATAAAATCGCGATTTCACCACCGATTTCACGATTTTATGCAGAAAATGCTTTTTTCCGCACCAGGGTAAAAGTTTCATGCTTTCCTACTTTCCTTGCATGGCAGGCTTGAATAAAGCCACGTAAAGGCTAACTTTGAATGGAAAAGTAAATAATTTCTGGAAAAGCCAGGTTTGTTGTCCTTTGTATTAGTTTCCTTTTTACCTTAAATGAACTTTCTGTGCTCTTTCTTCTTGACTTGGTAATTGTGGTTCTTTCTTCTCACATGGAATGCTACTTTCCACGTTGAGTTTTTAGTTGAAAAATAGGTTTTTTTCCCTTTTTTTTTTTGAATTATTTTTTTTTTAATATTAATACGGTTGGAAAGTTAAATTTGTAATTTTTTTTCTATTAAGCTAGCGTGATTTGCTAGTTTGTCAAATAACTCAGGTTATTCTTGTTTATAAATTTAGTGGGGTGTTTTTTTTTAATTAAACTTGACTTTTTTTATAGTTTATTTTTTCTTATAAAATTAAAAATAATAATTTTACAGAAAAATCATGCTATTAAACTTTATAAAGTAACAAAAATTAAAAGGTGTAGGATAACTATTATTCACCCATAAATTTTTATTTGAAACATAAATTTTTTTTAATGTATTTTAAAATTCCTTACGATTTTACGATCCATTTTTACGATCTGTGTTTGGTTTGCATGTTCCGTGCCATGTCAAAATCGCGATTTTGACAACCTTGGATGACAACATGTATTAATTAACTATGTTAGGTAAATAAATTTGCAAAAATATTGGTTTACCTCGATATTATCCAACAAACCAATTACAACTTCTCATAAATATTAAATATTCATTATCAATTATCAACGTCCATACAAATTAATACATATATCAATTTATGAAAATTACAACTCCGCAATACCATTGATGATAAAAATTAAAACGGACCCATTAAACAATCTATTAATTATTTCAAAACAACACATGCAATTCGGTAATTCAATAAAGTTTCAACAATTTACAAACAAATACAATCTTACAAAATCTAAAACAAACCATAACAAGTATAAAATTATACATTCATATACTATGACATCTACTAACAAAATAACAATAAAACATGATATTTAAAAATATGTACATCTACTAACAAAATACATATACTAAAAAAACAATAAAAAACATGATATTTAAATGTTAAAATTTAAAAAGATAGAATTACTAACAAAAACTGATAAAAATCCATCGGTAAATCAGAACAAAGATGCTGTGACAAGAAGACTTCAAGATATATGACTTGTTGTGCTAAGAAGAGGGAGATTTTTTTTTTAGGCGCTGGTTGTTTGCAGTTGGGGAGAGTTGAGATGAGGAAGAAGAAGGAGAAATAAAGGAGGATAGAGTCAAGTGAGAGGGGATATATTAACTTTTACCGACGGCTTCATCGACGGACTATTTCGTCTGTGCTTCTGTCGGCAAACAGGGCACGTCACCACACAGAGTTGACGTTTTGAATCCTTCGGTGATTCCATCAGCATTTACATCGATGAATCGGTCACCTCACCGTACAGAGCTGACGTTTTGAATCCTTCAATGATTCCGTCGGCATTTGCATCGGTGAATCGGTCACGTCACCATACGGAGCTGACGTTTTGAATCCTTCAGTGATTTCATCGGCATTTCCATCGGTGAATCGGTCACGTCACCATACAAAGCCGACGTTTTGAATCCCTCTGTGATTCTGTCGGTAAAAAATACCCGTAATAACCTCCACGTCAGCGAACCGCCCTCTTTTTTTAAATTCTCAACATTCTGTCCATAATTTCGTTGGTATATACCGACGGATTTTGGCCGTCGGTATATAACGATGAAATTACTGACGGAGTAAAGTCTGTTGGTAATGGCAACCCCAAATTACAAAAAAAATTATTCCATCGGCAATTCTGTTGGTATTAAGTGAATTTCTGGTAGTGCACATTGAGAAGAGTTCATGAAAGGAGAATATACAATCATTATCATAAGAATAATTGTAGACCTTACTAATCAAGGCTTTAGTGAAAATAGGTTTAAATAGACTTTCATGTTCGGTATTTTCTTGTTAAGCCTTAGGAGATATGTTATGTTGATTCCATCTTCTTATTGTGTGATGAAGAAGAGTTTAGTGATGCTCTTCTTAACCGGTATGCTTGTACAGAAGTGGGAGATGAGTTTGGCACTAAGATCATGAAGTCAAAGATGAAGCCAATATCTAGGTTATGGTACCATACCTAAGCATACCTATAAAATATTACTATAAAAACTTTGCACACGGCATCATTATCTTGTGTTACAAGATCTAAGATGCTTTGTATGTTTTGTATGTGCTCTCTTAAGTTTGTAAGCCCATTGTAATCTTGGGAGAGATGAGTGTGTAATACTTGTCAATAAAATGGAGAATCCCCCAATTGGATGGGACAATATTCATTGTTAGGGGCTCGTGTAGTTACAAATCTTATGTCGAGGACTTTTTAAACGGGGACTATGTGAGTAAAATTTAGAGGGAGATTGATTGTTATAGCCATTCTTATATCTAGGACTTGTTATGAAACGCTCTTTATGGTATGAATGACACTTTTAAAGAGTTAAAGTACGAGTGTTCTCATGCCTGCTTGCTTACATGTTGTTTTATCCTTTTTTTTAGATAATTAGATTTGTCTTTGTTCATTTAATGGTGCATGCAATGGAGCCATGTTTTGTATTTTTTTTATTGAGGGAATGACAAAGTGAAAAAATTATTGTTTTATAACTAGAACAACAACATTGAGCACCTTCACTTTATAGGAGAGTTGGTAGAGATCTAGAAAAGCTAGAGTACCTATGGAAGGTAGGTTAGTGACACTCCTATTTCTTGGATTTTCTAAGTTGTCAACATGTAAAACATTTTTGTTAATGTGAGAAATGAGAATGAACTAACTTTTGTTTAGTTTTTCACAGACAACACAACTAATGAAGTTATGGAAACTTCATATTGGATTTGGGCTTTCCATGTCTTGCTCGTAGGTTGAAAGTGCTAGGTCTTGAATGTAGGTTTTGTTATTGGTCTTAGAAATCCCTACAAGACAAGTTCATTATCGAAATAGCAGACCCTTATATTCTTAAGTAAGTAAATTGTAGGAGATAAATAATATATGAGAGTAAAGAAAGTGGAAGAGAGTATCTATGAATATTGTGTTTTGTATTATCAAATAAACTTGTATTTCACTGCTTACTTTGTGACCCAAAGTATTTATACACCTTGGCCATATTAGCTTACCTCATGGAGCGTGATGAATGATTTGCAGTTACCTCGTGGTGAGTAGAATTGCAGGTATCTACTGGTGAGTTTTTGATTATTATACTACTAGTGAGTTTTTGGTTATTATACTATTGATAGAGAGGTTAATGTTTGTTATTGGTTGTGGTGTTTTATTATGCTATTAATAGAGAGATTGGTGATTGACATTGTCTTGAAGATAACTTGTGAAAGACAAATAACAATAGAAAAAAAAAAGGTACTTTAACAATAAAAAAAAAAGGTATTTTTACTATTCTTAGAAAAATTATTGTATAGTAATAGATTGTGTCATTGAGTTGCATGTTGATAGTGATATAAAATAAGTATTTAATATTATGATGTATGTGTTTTTTTAAAATGTTTTTTTGTTCATAGTAATAGTGAGTGAGGTATAATGTTTTAATTTATTGAAATGTCAAGTAGTAATGCTAAATATCCATATAAATTTAATACCGAAACAAGAATCCTTCTCAGATCTCTTAAACCTTAATGAATTGTAATCGTTCATCGAATAAGAACTTCAATTTTAGAATCAAAATCAAGATTTTCCAGCTTTGATATTTTTTGCAAGTCATATTTTGGACTGAAATCCCTTGGCTCCACCACGGTTCAGGATTATGATATATATG
>Ga0325414_1007685_pt1 | contig 11410 bp, 7 predicted proteins | sample PopdelMetagenome_8_FD_206183 | JGI IMG/M metagenome (GOLD analysis project Ga0325414, IMG submission 206183) | Populus deltoides microbial communities from Bellville, Georgia, United States - Leaf-PdKOR-R3 | ecosystem: Host-associated > Plants > Phyllosphere > Phylloplane/Leaf | place: USA...
CACTTGAAACTCACTCAAAGTTAACCCAAAATGTATGTTTATATTATATAAATATATTTATAAAATATTTAAAATAATATGATATATTTACTTTTTTATAAAATATCATCATGGTTAATAAGTTAATTTAATTTTCTCAAAAATTTTATTTTAAATTTTACCCTTCAACATTAAATTAATTAATAATTAAAATTTTAATTTATTTTTGATAAAATTATCTTGATGTTATAATTATATCACAAATTTTTCATGCTAATCCATATGTTTCAGGCGTTTTTTTTTTTTCTGAACTCTTTTTCTTTACCATTTCCTTTTCATTTTTTTTTAATTTATATTATCAAAATTATATGAATTTATTAAACCAAGTTAAGTGAATTACTCAATCTCTAGTTTTTTTTTTAACTTTTTTAAGAATGCTTGCGTTACCTTAGTTTTTTTTTTTTTACAGTGAAAAAAAATGAGTCGGCCATGGCGGTCCACCCATCTAGTCTTGTTAGGAGCTAACTCTTATCCAGGGATGTGAAGTTAACCAGTAAGCAATTAAGATATTTTATAATTCATAATTCATAAAATGCTATATATATATATATATATATATATATCAACCGGTCAGCCTAACTAGTACTTGAACTTGCACGCAATAATGCTTGACGCTACAAATTGTCCACATATTCCAGAACCTCCCCCTCCTCGACAAACCTTTCCTAATCAAACCGCCATAAATTTCAAGTTTTATTACTGCATGCACTGACCATAATTAAAGTGTTATCAATATATATTTCAAGTTTTGAAAGAATTTTTTATTTAAATATATTAGTTTTTCTAATAAATAAATATGGATTAATTAGCAAGCCATATTATATAAACAAAGACTATTTAAATAAAGCATACATATTCATAAAAGATTTATACCAAGCGGAAAATATATAAATCTATGTTGAATAATCAAATAAACTATAGAGTTTTATGTTGATTAATAAATCATAGAGATTTATAATTAAACTATGAAGAGTTTATATATTTAGCGAAGTGCTTGCAAAACTAAAAAAACATTAAATTCTATGACAAAAAAAGCAATTAAATAAACTAAAAACTTGTAAAGAAAGCGTGGAAATGAATAAAGCCTAAAGTTGTAAAGTGATAAATTTACACAAAGTAAATTGTGAAAGATAAATTTACAGAAAATCAGAGAAAATTTGTGTTGAAACTGTAAAAAAAAGAATTATCTATTTATAAATAATATTAGGAAAAAGCAATTATTTTATTGTTTTGGCGAAAAACTTTTTCTTAAAAACAATAAAGATATATATCAATTTACTATTTATGTTTGTTATTTGCAAAAATAATGTTGCCATCTTTTTCTAATATCTATACCGGTTAAAATTACAGGATTGAAACGACTCGAGCACTCAATCTATCTTGTAATAAAATTTTAAAAATATTATTTTCTTAACAACAATAACAACACCGACAACAAAATCAAAATCAAATTCTACCGCAATATGCCTTGTTTTCTTGTTTGATCATTTTGTTGCTTAAAGATTTGGACATGATCCTTAAACTTCAAAAAACCCAGTTATTATAGGTAATTTAAAAAATATTTATTCTGAGTGTCAACTGATTAATTACATTATTTTTTGGAACAACAAACACGAACCCTACACGGTTTACCATGTGGTTAAGAAGGTTCATTTTATTTCTTAATTTTCTGGGTTCAAACCTTAAAGTCAAAGATTAAAGGAACATGGCTGTCATGTTCTTTAAATCTAAATTATTGATTTCAGATCAAATGTACATGATTCAGCGCATGATAAGAATGGTAATAATGTGATTTCTTTTTATTTTATTTCTCTCACCTAATATAAGTCACTAAATTCAAAATCAATGGTTGGATTTGAAACATGATTGATATCTTAAGATAAAATTATGCTAGGTTGGTATTTCAGGATAAAAAAATATAAAAACAAAAGGAAAATAAATATATCTTGTTAAAAAAGAAGAAGATAGAAATACAAAATAAATCTATACAAAAAATAATTTCAAAATGAACTTATATTATTTCAAAACAAAAAACATAAAAAGACATATTCTCTTTATTTTTACTACTGGTTTCACATATTTTATCTACGAAAATTTATTATTTGTCAAACTAAGGTGACAGATGCATTCTTAGATCATCAAAAAAGAAATTTAATCTCTACACGTTAAATAATCAAAATATACCACCGTAGTTGAGAAAAAAGAAGAGGGGATTCATGCATTTTGACTTTTGTACGTGAAAGGAAACTTTACTTTGGTAAGAAGATAGAAGAAGAACAACTATGGAGGACCCCTGGGGTCTGATCTGAGAAGCAAACTCTTCTTGGGTGTGTGTTGAATTTGAATTTGTGATTTTAAAATATTAATAATTCAGATCGCCTTTGAACAATCCACAGACTATTCCTTGTCAACCTGTGCAAATACTCCAACTATAGAAACATGTGTGTTTTTTAGTATTATAGTCTTCAACAAGCATTAAATTCACAGCGTAGGGGACTAGCTAGCTAGCTAGTAGAGACAATATTTTTTTTATCAATATTGACAATCTCCCCCGAAAATTCAACTCCTTGCGAGCACAGCACAAGGAAAAACTTGACAGTCAAATTTGGCAGCAGAACGTGAAGCGGGTTGCAGGAGTTACGGAGCTTTTGATTGTGTATTTTAAAAATATTTTGAAAAAAAAAATAATTGTTTTAAACTAATTTTTTAATTGTTTTTAAATTATTTTAGTGTGCTAATATAAAAAAATATTTTAAAATAAAAAATATATTATTTTAATATATTTTTTAATAAAAAACACTTTAAAAAAATCAATAGCATAATTTCAAATATAGCACATCAAATATTAAATTCTCAGTCATTTGGTTATCTTTCATAAAGCTGTTACTAACTATGGTATTATGCTTAAATAGTTTTCTCTTGCGAATATCTTAAATAAAGAACAAAGCTTTAAATAATTATGTCATTATAAACTTGATATTCATCATAATTACCTAGAATCATTCTCATGTTTCTTTTCATCTTAACATAATTATCCAATAACTTCATAATATCAAGGGTGGTATTTGATTCTCATGTTAAAGGTTGGGCAAATCTATTTTTAGTTTCATCCTAATTTTCTCTAATATTATATTGTTATTTAGATTTTCTTCTTTAACTTAATGGTCAAACATATGCCTAGGCTAATACTTGAGAGGGATGTTATTCAACTAATCAAAAGCATCGACATCCATATCCCTAATATTATCCTTCTTGTAATTACAAAAATCAAAAGTTGTGTAAGCTTTTGAAGCACTCCAAAATCCATTATTGAGTTCTAAGTCTTGAAATTTTTTTTATATTGTAATAAATATGCTTTGAACAATGCTTGCGTGTTACCTTATAAAATATCTCTGCAACTGCTTTAGATATACTTCATACCTAGCAAAAAAAATCTAGCTAGATAATAAAATACATTGTAAATATCACATAAATTTTACTAAAATATAATTTACCTTTGCTTGTTAGACATTATGCAAAAAGGCTTATGATGTATGCCATGCTTAATGGATTTATAGAGTGCACATAGAAACCATCGCCAAGTGTCGTTGTTTGCAGGCTCAACAACAACATGCTAAATGCATTATCATCGATTTTCAAAGCCTCAATTAAAAATATTTCAAAAAACTAATATGTTATTTGTGAATTGAGGACAAAACTTGTGAGAGATTCTACTATCAGTAGAGACAACTACATTGAAACACAAATTCATGCAAGAAATCAATTTTAAGAGTAGTTTTTTATTGTTCAATTTGGGAGAATAGACAAGATCTTCAGTGCTTGTCAGTAGGGGGGAGAGAGAGAGAGAGAGAGAGAGAGAGAGAGGGAAGATGGGGAGGGAAATGATTTGTCATTTGTGTCTCTAATAATTATAATATATATTAGGGTACTTTAATTATTTTCTCATAATTGAATTTTTTTCTTTGATCCAGGATGCAAAATGTAATATTTTTAAAACTCGATAGGCAAGTGCAATTTCAATCAAACTATAAGATGTTAGGGGTAATTTTTCCAATATAAATTAAGTCACTCAAACATAATAAAAAAATAAAAGGTTGGACACTAAAATTTTAGTTTCCTCCACAAGCTTATTAACATATAATGAATGCATGAATCGAGATTGAATATTTGGGATGATGATTGATTGTAAGGAATTAATAGCAGATTATGCAATCTATTTATACAAATTCCATGCAATTAATTCCTAACACTAAATTAATTTCTCCAAACAAATGACTCTTTAAAAAAAGTCTAGTTTGATTAAATTTAAACCTCACCCTTGTAGAGTGTTTAGGCTTGATCCAATAGAGTTTTATTCTTTCAAGACTTCAAGCGTAGATGAAGGAAACTTGAGAGTTTCTTTGTTTGAAGAGCTTGTCTTGAAGAAAATTTTATATCTCCAAGAATTCTTTCATCCTCTCATATCTAGGGTGAGACCCTCTATTTATAGAGATTTGTAGGGGCACTTAGGTATTTTTATCAATGTCACAATACATTATTTTATTGGTCAATTTTTGTTTATGAGATCTTGTATTTATGACAAAATACCTTTAAATATCTCATCTCATGTATCAACCTTCTATCAGTTAAGAAATATATTAAAACCCATTTATTTTCCATGTCATTTATTTTAATCGTAATAAACTAAAAATGACACATTCGATAGAATTGTTTTTTGTTTCTACGAGTATACTTTGGAATCTAGTGTTCCTTAAAGTTTCATCAGTTTGTATTTCAGGAATGGTACTGGAGGCTAATAAAATGAGAAGAACCATTTTTTTTTTTTTTGTGTTCAGATCATAAGAAAGGCGAGGATGGAAGGGTTGTTCTATTACAACTAGATTTTTGTTCCTCAAGAGCTGCTTAGTGATAATGACTTCAAATGTATTTTGGAGAAGCCATAGTTCCAAATTTGATACATGCTTCCTTTTATACAAAGTTTTGTATATTGAAGACATTGTGCAGTATGCTCACAAGTTTAGTATATTTTGAGAGAAGGTGTTGGATGTTTGAGATTTCACAGATGGATTAATGACTAGCCTATTCAATGCATGTTTGTTACTCTCCATTGCATTTACTAATACTTGCTATTTATTTATTTTTATTTAATTCACTTGCTAAGTATCATGTCTGCTAGATTATGCCAGACCCAAGCGTTTGGGTAAAAAAAAATTAATTTTTTTCAAAAACATGATTGAACCGTAAAAATAAACACTGCCTCATTCAAGCATGATTTTTTTATTTATATGCAGTAGAACCTAACTGCAAACTCTTTTTTATTTGTCCAACTTATTTTATAAATTTGTTATATTCGAAGAGGAAAGAATGAAAAAAATGTTGAGTTCTAAGTGATTTATTTCAAGTTTTCAAAAATAAACTTTCTTTTTTGTATGCATTGAGGATGAAAATATTAATTTTATATTTTCATCTAAATGTTGAACAATTTTTTAAAGGGTTCATGCCTTTTTAAATTTGAGATGTTGCATGATCTAATTGTCAAAGTTTGTTACAAGAAGAGTTTATTCTATATTATAACTATTAGTATATACGAAAATTTGAAATATATGATTATAAAAGAAAACTTTTGAATTTTTGAATTGATACATTATGTTGTAGGAAAAGAAAATACTGTATATGTAAAAAATTTATTGTCCTTTTGACTATCTTAATTTGTGCAATTTTATAGATGATTTTTCACAAAAATTACAAATTAATTAAAAAAATTGAGTGGATTTTAGGGACGCGTGTGGTTAATGTCCCAAAATAAAAGAAAAAAATATAGAAAATATAAGAATATAATTGGTTAAAAAGAAAAAGATGAAAATACAAAATAAATATGTTTTTAGAACAACTATAAGTGTATTTTTATATTTTCAAAAAAAGATGCACGAGTCTGGCATGATTGCTAGGTCCAGACATGTGGGTCATGCCAAACCTAGACGTGGGGTTGGCATGGTTGCCAGACCCAAGCGTAAAGATCATTTAACACATTTGCATGAGTATTTTGATCTTTAATAAAATCATCACCTTTGTTTGGCTCATAAAAATTATACAAATCCTAGGCGCCAGACCCAAGCTACTTTGATCTGACAACCACGCCAGGCCCAAGCGGCTTGGGTCTGGCAACCCTATGCAAGTATATTATGGACCAAGATACAGTCCGCTATAGACTTGCATAGTGGATTTTCTAAGTTCTGAAGGCTTGAGATGGGGCTAATGTTGTCTTTTCACAAAACGTTAAATTATCATTTTGCTATTTGGTTGAAAAAATTAAAGCCCTAGTTGTGGGGGTATTTTAGTATTTTTCATAGGCTCATTGGTCATTAAACATTTGAGCGGGGGTATGGCAGTCTTTTCACGTTTATTTGCATAATAAAAATACTATTCTACCCTAAGGTTAACAAAATTAAAACCTATTGCTCAAGGATTTTTTGACCTTTCACAAACTTAAATAGTTCAAATACATCTTTAGCTTTGGAATATAAAAAAAATAAGCTTTATTTATACAAATATTTTTATTCTTCTACTGTTTTGTGTAATTTTCTATAATAATAAGGGGTATTTTTAATATTGTTTAATCATTTTAAAATTCAAAAAGCCATGCTAGACCCATGTTTACATGGTTCTGACAACCATGTCAGATTCAAATTACTTGGGTGCTAACTTAAGTATCGTGAAGTTGGTGTGGTTGCCAAACCCAAGGCTCTTGGATATAGTAAAGAGTTAAGTGAATGTTTAAAAATTAATCTATTTGATTAGATTTAATACCACTATTAAAATATTTTTAATATTTTTAATATTTTTTTATATTTTAATATTATTTTTATAGTAATCTGCTCTAGAGCGGATGCTAATATACTAGTAATTTATATAATTTGGGTGATAACATGGTTCACCACGCACGTGTGCAGGCAAACTCCCTCCCGCGTGCCGCGCGCCATTTTCAATATTAATCCATAATTGCATCATGAAGATGGTGACGGTCCATGCATGGAAGAACATATGGTTTAATCACGTAAAATGTTTTCTATAACCTCGCTCTAATTTCTCTTAAAACGACCACCTGTCTCCATTTTGAACAATCAAATACGATGCTTTATTTGCTTACCCTTTCTCAAGATAAGTGCCTCTTTGCTTCATCTATCACTTTCTCTCTGATTATTTATTCTAGTTTCGTGCATGGATTTGGTTTTGTTGTTGCAATTTGGTGAGGATTTTTGTATTTTTTTGGTGAATTCTTGACCATATTTGATTAGTTTTGTTTCCAAATTAATGTCATTCGGAGCCAAATTGCAAAATTAGGGTTTGATTGAGGGTCTGGGATCTGATCACAAAGAAGCATCAAAGTTGTATCTTGTTACTGTTAATGGGATAAAAACGATTCAATCTTTATACTACCTTTCAGAGAAGAGAGGCGGTAACAAGGACCTGAAGATCAATAGGGCTAGTTGTTTATTTTTTATTTTTTTATGGGGAATACATGTGTAGGACCAAATCTAGGCAATAATGGATTCTTCAATACTGTTACTGCTGCTATTTGGCGTTCCCGGCCACCAGAGGACCGGTTGCACCTTCCTAAAGGAGAAGATAATAGCAAGAATAATGGTGATTCAGAAGCGGGTTCGGTTTGTGGATCAAAAAAATCTGAGGGTTCTAAAAAAGGATCAAATGATCATCCACCAATACTGGTCCAGAACACCCCGCCTGAACCAGTTAAAATGCCCAATGAAGCACCACCACCTAAAGTCATTGAGCATGAAAAGTCCATTAAGCAGGAAATGAGAGGAGTGGGAATTGGTCAGCCAGGGGAGGAGCAGAAGGGGAAGAAACCTACTCATGTTAAGAAGGTTTCGAGCGTAGCGCTTCAAATGGAATCTGTGTTAGGGAGGAAAACTGGGAATTTGAAGGATATTTATAGTTTAGGGAGGAAGCTTGGACAAGGGCAATTTGGAACAACGTTTCTTTGCATTGAGAAGGCGACTGGGAAGGAGTTTGCTTGCAAATCCATTGCGAAGAGGAAGTTGACGACGCAGGAGGATGTGGATGATGTTAGGAGGGAGATTCAGATAATGCATCATTTGGAGGGTCATCCTAATGTGATAAAAATTGTGGATGCTTATGAGGATGCTGTTGCAGTTCATGTCGTTATGGAACTTTGTTCTGGCGGGGAGCTTTTTGACAGAATTGTTCGGAGGGGGCATTATACGGAAAAACAGGCAGCTGAGCTTGCGAGGTTAATTGTTGGTGTTGTGGAAGCATGCCATTCTTTGGGTGTTATGCACCGGGATTTGAAGCCTGAGAATTTTCTGTTTGTCAGTCAGGAAGAGGAGTCGCCGCTTAAAACGATAGACTTTGGTCTCTCAGTGTTCTTCAGGCCAGGTACACATCTGAGCATCACTTTTATGTTTCAATGGTTGGATTTAGCACCCCTTTACTTGAAGCATTATTGAACTAGTGCTACACTAGCCTTTTCTTTGAACTCTATTATAGCTCTAGAGTTCTTGAAAATATATTCCATGCCATCCAAGTACAACAACAATAATTTACTGACTAAATGAATAAGAATATCAGCTCAATTATAAATAGCTTCTCTTTCTCACTTATGAAGATTTCCACTTGCCATGTGCTTTTCCTATATGAGAATAGAATGGCTTGCCCCCTTTTCTTGCCTATCAACCGTGGAAATAATTATCAAAGAGGAAGAATGGTTACTGTTGTTGTCACGGATATTGTTAATGGATAGGCGAAAGGTATGCTTGGTTTCTCAAATAGTAAGATGGTTGATTAGATGGATAAAAGCTTACTTTTGAAGTTTCTTCCCAAATTTAAAGAAGTTTTAGTTTGTAGTTAGATCTGAACTTATCCCCCTAAATAATTGCATTGAACTTATAGTTCTTGCTATTGAGATAAGGATAGAGATTTTGGTCTAAAATTTGAGGCAGTCTTGATCAAAACCTATTCTCTTCATGTTTACTATCATGATAAAAAATCTGGTATTGAGTATATATGGACACCTGGTAATGCTGTTCTCAGGCCTGATGTTCCACCCCTTAGACCCTTAATCACATCTTTTGTGACGACCTCTGACTACCTGTCATATGTAGAGAACACTGCAGGTTCATTTTTGCTTTAGTTTAGATCAGGTGATTGATTCTTCCCGAGAAAATTCTCTGTGAGCCGTAACCCTCTTGGAGAGGGTGCTTTAGTTCAACAGAAAAAATCAGAATCCATACGAAATTAGTGCATGAGGAAATTGAGTTAAAGAGATTTATAGATCTGCTTAGAGCTTTCAATGAATAATAAACAAAGCTCTGATCAAGCCTGGCTGGACTTTATGAAAACATTTCCACCATTCACCTCTGATTTTGACAGTAAAAGCAAGCAAGCTGTGTCCAAACACACACAAGCAGGGTCATTGAAGTTTCAGTATCCAGATTTTGATTTTGGCTTGGACGAACAAAAAATATATGAATATTTACTTTTATTTTGATAGCCTGCAGCATGAGTTTCAATGCCAACATCTGAAAATTTGGAAATAATTTTCCATTCTAAAGTTGTTTGGAGCTGCCAATTGTGGCCTAAACAAGTGCCAGAGGCTGAATGTTGAACATCTTAAGTTCCCAATACTTAACTGGCTTCTCATTGTATGCTATTTTAAGTTTTTGTATGGTCGTAATGCACACAGTGGTTACAAAATATAGCAAAATTTACTGCTTCCTTATAATTTCTTAAATACACATCAGAATATAATTTTCTTCATTGACTATGCCAGACAATTTCATTATTTAGTACATGAACATTTCAACATCCATGCCAATATGGTTACCTTAGTATGCCTCCTATATGTTTTGCTTTAGAAGGGATATGTTTGCCTGCAGTCAGCTCATAGTCTCTCCATTGCCCATGCTTATTTAAAACTTTTTCAGCATTATGTTGTTTCTTCCTTAGTAGTCCTTTCCATTTCTGCAAAATTAACTAATGGTTTCATCATCTCAGGTGAAACTTTCACTGACATAGTTGGCAGCCCCTACTATGTAGCTCCAGAAGTGTTGCGGAAGCTATATGGTCCAAAATGTGATGTTTGGAGTGCTGGGGTGATCATTTATATTTTGTTAAGTGGGGTTCCCCCATTCTGGGATGGTGAGACTCTTGATCTAGAATCATGTTATTTTATACCTTTATCTAATGATTATTTGGCCCCGTGTAATTTATGCTCTGTCATGTTTGGGATCAGAAACGGAACAAGGAATATTTGAGCAGGTTTTAAAAGGGGAACTAGACTTTGAATCAGAACCTTGGCCTAATATCTCTGAAAGTGCAAAAGATCTTGTTCGGAAAATGCTAGTCAGGGACCCTAAAACACGGCTGACAGCCCATGAAGTTCTCTGTGAGTATGCATACCACTAAAATCTAATCTTTAAATCTCTTTGCCAAATAAACCAGTGCATTGTTTATTATTAGTTTGTTGTGTCTCTTTTGTAGTTGTGTTTTTTAATGATAACCCTAATTTTCTTTTATCATGATTCACCATAGCTTCTTGAAATTTTAGCTTATAACAGAACTGAATGGAGGAAAATGCTCACACAGCTAGCCGTAGCTAATCGGTGATTGAGGTCTAGTTGACTTGAGCTGAGTTGTTGCTTAAGTGGATGAAGTCATGAAACAAAATCGTAAATTAAGTTCTGTTGGAAATGTGAAAATATACTATAGTACAAAACTAGCTAGATGGATGATGGTTTAGGAGGAGTTAGATGATATAAAGAATGTGTCTTGATCTTACTAGTTTCTTTTGTCGCCAAGGAGTAGCAATAGTTACACTATGTTTTTGTTCTCGTGCAGGCCATCCTTGGGTGCAGATGGAAGGTGTTGCACCTGATAGACCTCTTGACTCAGCTGTTCTAAGTCGGTTGATGCAATTCTCAGCCATGAATAGGCTCAAGAAAATTGTCATCCGAGTGAGTACTTATAATCCCTGAACTCTTAAAAATTTTGTGCACGCTACACAGCAGACATGGTAACTGTGGAAAACTTAGGTCATGGTTTGGATGCTGTATCATGATAAAGAACATACTGAGACAAGGAATGCAATGGAGCTGATCAATTCCTTTGTTTGGTTGCCAGACTTGTTTTGAGTGGAGTTGCAATGCTAAAACATCAATATAGAAACATCATTTATAATCTTTTGATAATTAAAAGGTGATATGGCTGTTCAGTTTTACCTGCAGTTTTGTTTCTTGCATCTATTAATGAAAAGATGTTACCTGTCTTTGAAACAAGAAGAGTGCATATATCGTAGCATGATAATTGTGATTTTAAACCTTCTGACTATTCC
>Ga0325414_1007687_pt1 | contig 11410 bp, 11 predicted proteins | sample PopdelMetagenome_8_FD_206183 | JGI IMG/M metagenome (GOLD analysis project Ga0325414, IMG submission 206183) | Populus deltoides microbial communities from Bellville, Georgia, United States - Leaf-PdKOR-R3 | ecosystem: Host-associated > Plants > Phyllosphere > Phylloplane/Leaf | place: USA...
TAACACCCTTAGAGATGGAAGTACACCCTTAGGTTCAATTCACCGGCCCGATCCTTTCCACAATCTCAAATGGGCCGATGTATCTTGAGACAAGTTTTCCTTTCATTCCAAACTGAATGATGCCCTTCCACGATGCCACTATAAATACCCCATCCATTCCTCTTTCATGTCCGGCTGGAAATTAAAGAAAAAAAGGGGGGGGGGGGCCAGTGTAAGAGTGCAAATTTTCTTCTTCAAAAGAAAAGGAAAAACATCAAATCACTTAGGAATACAATCGTAGTAACTCCAAATAGAGAGGAAAACCAATAAAAAGGGTTCTAACAAGGATAAAACAAGTGCAGAAGTGAAGAAAAAGAGGAAAAAGAGGCCGACTGCATGCTTGAGAAGAGGGGCCAAAATATTCAATTTACATGAGCTGAAATTCTGAAATTTCTTAAGGTATGGACACTAGACTTGATTGTATAAAACAAGTTAACAATTAAGTAGGAATTATGCACAAATTTCAGATTTTATAAATTAGGGTTCTTGAAGAAAAATTCCTTAGCACTGTTGACACCAACTTAATCGGTCGATGCCATTAAACTATTTCCAACCCAAAATAATCAATCAATTGCTCTCCATCACACTTAGAGATGTTTCTGGTAATGCCAATGCCAAGTTCTCTCGACACCATTAACTTCCTCCTTAGGAAGTTAATCAAGTTATTATGGGCTTGCCGATACCAATATTATTCGTCAGTATCATTAACTATTATTGATACGAATAGTTAATCAAGTTTAATATTCATTATATTTCCATCAAGGTCATGCTGATGTTAACAATATTTGTTAACATCATTAGCCGCCCCTATTCGAGGTCGGCTAATCAAGTCCATAGGCGGTCGTTTTTTTTATATACACATAATATAGACCCATATTCGAACTCCAAATCCCAGAGTTTACGATCAAAATTCAGATTTCAAATCCATGTCTGTTTCACCGTATCTTTCCTTTCTTTAGTCATATTCATGAATATGATTTCTAGCATGAATTTGAGTACGAAGTTTATTATCAACCAAGAAGAATATAGGTGTGGGATGCCTACTTGACACCTACCTGCCACCAAGAAGAATTAGGGGATGATTTTGTGGTGATTTGTTGAGAGAAATCATGGCTAGGTGATTGCCATTAATGTTAGAAATGAGGATGTTTGTTCTCCTATTTACACTATAAATAGGCACCATATGTATAAGCAAAGTAAAGCTAATTGAGAGGAGAAAATAAGAGGCAGAGAGTTGTCTTGGCAATAACAGTAATTGCCTTGGCATCAACTTGTAGTGGTAGGTTGAGTGAAAGAGATGAGAATTGAGTTTAGTTTCTTTCTCCTGCATTGTTGTGTAATTATAGTTTTCTCTATACCTAATATTGTTGGCTACTCCATGGACAAAGACAAGTTGTCAAACAACGTTAAGATATTATGTTCATCTTTTGGCCCAATATCAATTTGATTCTAACAAATGGTATCAAGTCTTTAGTGAAGAAATATTGTGTTTTGATCTTTATCTATAATTAAAAGTACTCAAAAAACTATTTTGAATATATCATTGTGTAAAGAAGGCCATGTGAAACAAAACAATGAAAACAATATGCAAATAGAAGCTATAAGACCCCACACACGCCTCCATATGCAACAAACTAGATTGGTCATGCACAACGATACATCTCCATACACTTTCTTCACCTGAATGAAATTGACCTGACCCATAACTAGTGATCTGACCTATATTTATAACCCGGACATTAGGATGTGAGGTCACTAATAACATCATCATAGCCACATCAACATCTATGTCTTTAACACGTGTCATGACACATCATCAATTGCTCGAATACCATTTCATCGGCTTAGCTAAAGTTGAGCCAAGTTAAGCCAAGCCAAGCCAAGCAACAATAAAGCCAAGCCAAGATGCATTGGAGCTGAGCCAGCTATATTAGAGTCAACTTGAGGGTAGTGATCTAGTGTGTGTGATTCTACAAATAGCTAATATGTGATTCAATCTAGGCTATTTATTATTACAAAATTGTTGTGATCATAAGCCATCTCAAATGCGATTTAGGTGAATTTTTTTTAATAATATTTATATTTGTTAAATTACAAAAATACCTCTGAATGTAGCTAAATAAAATTCCACTTTTAAAGGCATATAAGTCATTTTATTGTACGTTTTAAAATGTAAAAAAAATATACTTAATTGCCTTTTTAAAATTTGGTAATGACCAATAGACTCTTATGAGATTACCAAACTACCCTTAATAATAAGTTATTTGGTTGTGTTTTGGAAGGGCAAAGTGAGCATTTCACTGTGGATTGCTATAGTAAAATACGCATGCCTTTTAGATTTTCTATTAATTAATGGGTGAAATTCTTTTAAAATGAACAAAGAGAGGAGAATATTGCAGGTATCACTAAGGTAGGATATGGATACTGTCCCGAGACAAAAAAAACAAAAATAGTGGAGACATAGAAGACAAGATAAAACAAAAAAAATAGATAAAGAAAGAATTGTGTTTGTTAGTGATGTACAAGACAAAGCGATTGTCTTTGTATCTTATTTGGGTATTATGGACAAAACAAAACAAAATATAAAAAAGTTTGTTTTATCCTTAATATGTATTGTTGTCAAACTTACGTATTTTTTTAAATTTAGATATTATCTTGTTTTAATTTAGTTTATATTGAGTATTGAAATTAATAATATTATAATAACCCTAATTATAAAACCAGGATTGACTTGACTTAGGACTTAGGACTTAGGCTAGCTCAAGTTTAAGAAAAAAAATGAATGATTGATTCAACCTGACCTGGTAAAAAACCTAGGTCAACCGAAGATAAAACATGAGTAAAAAACTCATTGACTTCTTGAAAACAAAATTGGTCAAGACAAGGTTACTTTGATTATTTTTAATTTTTTTTTTTGGTTTGCTAGGTTGAACCTCCTAACCAGTGACTTGAACCTTGTATTGGGTTGAATCTCGAGTAAGGTTTTAAAACTATGATAATAACCACTTTTATTCATGCATTGACTCGAGTTAACCCGTGTTGACCTTTTCGACCAGTGACTTAGGTCTTACCCCAGTTGACATGTGAGTCGGGTTTTAAAACTATGATAATAACACCTTTTATCTTTATATTGACCCAGGTAAACTTGGGTTGACTTTCTTGATTTGTTACTAGGCCTTACCTTAGGTTGACCCCAGTTGAAACAAGGTTTGTGATAATTGAGAGGCTTAACCTAATAGCCACCTCTGCTATTTATATAATTAGGGCAGTACATGTGTTACGGTGTAGCATACTACACACGATAAGTCAATACATCAATAATATAATATTTCCTATTCCAACACATTCCATAATACACCCCCTCAAGCTGAAGGTGGGTTATCCACATGAAGCTTGGAACATAAAAGAGCAAATGTAAAGTAAGAGTGTGGCTTAGTAAGAACATCTGCTAATTGATCTTTGGAGGAGATGAAGCGAATCTGAATCTTCTTTTTGGCTACCTGGTTACGAACAAAGTGATAATCAACTTCAAAATGTTTTGTTCGAGCATGAAAAATCAGATTAGTAGACAGATAAGTAGCACCCAAATTATTGCACCAGATAGTAGTAACATAACTAGGGGAAAAACATAGATCTGTCAGAAGATAGCATAACCAAAGAACCTCACCAGTACCATCAACCAAAGCTTTATACTCTACTTTAGTGGAGGAGCGAGCAATAGTGTGTTGCTTCACAGATTTCCATGAAACAGGTGTGGTACCAAGAAAATCAATATATCTACTAATAGATTTTCGATCATCAACACTCCATGCCCAATCAGCGTAAGTGAACCCATGAAGTGATAAAGAGGAGCCATGAGTAAGGTGGATGCCATAAGATGAAGTACCTTTCAAGTAGCGTAAGATACGTTTAACAACAGCCCAATGACTCTCAGTAGGAGCATGCATAAACTGACAGAACTTGTTCACAACATAAAAGATGTCTGGTCTAGTAAACATGAGATACTGAAGAGCACCAACAATTTGTCAAAAGCGAGTGGGATCCGAGAATAACACAGTAGACAACATATCAAGCTTGGAAACAAAGGCTGGTGTATCGACAGGTTTACAGGATGACATACCAACATGACAGAGGATATCAAGAACATACTTATGTTGACTTAGCATGAGTCCCATACTGGTAGGAGTGACCTCAACTCCCAAAAAATAATGAGCATTGCCCAAGTCGCAGAGCTTAAATTCTGAACTCAGTAAGGTAATAAGACAATGAATTAAGACAGAGTTGTTACCAATAAGCAGGATGTCATTGACATAGACAAGCAGATAACAATATTATGATTCCTCGTCAGAACAAAGAGAGAGGTATCAACCTTGGAAGCCTGGAAACCAATAGTCTGAAGGAAGTCACTCAAGCGAGTGTACCAAGCCCGAGGGGCTTGTTTTATACCATACAGAGACTTGTGAAGAAGACAAACATGATTTGGCAAAGCAGAGTCTACAAAACCTGTGGGTTGTGCCATGTAAACAACCTCTCAAAGTGAACCATTGAGGAAGGCATTGTGGACATCAAGTTGTCGAATCTACCATCCTTTGGACACAACAATAGCGAGAACTAACTGAACAGTAATCGGTTTAACAACAAGACTGAAGGTTTCTGAGTAATCAATACCTTCTTGTTGAGTGAACCCACGCGCAACCAAGCGAGCCTTATAGTGGTTAATAACACCATCAGCTCGGTGCTTTATTTTAAACACCCATCGGCAGCCAACCACTTTCATGGAGGGATCAAAAGGTACAAGGACCAAGTACCATTGGTATGTAAAGCTGCAATTTCAGACTTCATGGCAGCATGCCAGCATATAAAACGGTCGGCCTCCTTAAAATTAAGAGGTTCGAGAGTGGAGGGAGACATTACCCGTGAAGCTGGAGGCTATGACAAAGAAGCAGCGACTGAAGTGATGTTGTCAGTCCTGTTATGTCTGGGATGCAACACCATGGGGTGCTGTCGCTGTGCTGAAGGAGCAGAGGTTTGAACAGGGGACTGTTGCCGCGGAAGAGTATAACTGGACAGATCAACACAGAGGTCCAGACCTGGTGAAGATACAGTAGATGATTTGGATGGAGAGGTAGAGCTGGATGACCGTGCTAGAGAGACAGTAGCTGGAGGAGAAGCAGGCACAGACAGCGCCGGCATTGCAGACCCTGTACCTATAAAATGATTAACATATATAAAGGCAGATGATGGTAAGGGGACAACGAGGTTAGAGGAAGTGGGTGGTGGGGCTGATGGTGTGGTAAACGTAAAGAAGGTGAGCGAGGGAAGGTGTGTGACAGTGGTAGGCAGATGGGTATGGCTGGTGGGTGGAGGGAGATGGGCAGACTCGAGAAACAGAAACACGTGTTCATTAAATCAAACATGACGGGAGATGTAGAGACACTTAGACGATAAGTCCAGACAACGATACCCTAGATGAGATGAACTATATCCTAAGAACATACATGGAGTGGAGTGATAATCTAACTTATGAGCATTATAAGGTCGAAGGAAGGGAAAACATAGACATATAAAAGTACATAAAAAATCATAATTAGGTGGTTGACGAAGCAAACATTCAAAAGGAGATTTGTTGTGCAAAACCGGTGCGGGCATATGATTAATGAGGTAAACAGAGGTTTCAAAAGCGCAAGTCTAAAATTTTAAAGGTGCCTTACACTGACCAAGAAGGGTAAGACCAGTTTTAACAATGTGACGATGATGATGCTCAACAGTACCATTCTATTCATGTGTATGTGGGCATATGAGGCGATGATGAATACCAATGGTTTTAAAGAATGAATTTAATTTATGATATTCACCACCCTAGTCAATTTGAACATATTTAATTTTATGAGAGAATTGTCGTTCGATGAAGACTTGAAATTGATGAAACACACTGAAGACATCATATTTGAGGACAAGGGGATAAAACCAGATAAATTTCGTATGCGCATCCACAAAAATAAAAAATAACAAAAATCATCCAAAGATAATAGAGGAGCAGGACCCCACACATCACTAAAAACAAGTTCAAGAGGAGCAGATGTTTGATGACCCGTAGGGCCTACCGACAGACGAGATGATTTTCCTAACGGACAAGTTTGACATTGAAAATTTAAAGGACGAGAAGTACATACAACCTTTTTATTTGATGCTAAGAGACAGAACACGAGACTAGGATGACCGAGGCGACGATGCCAAACATTGGCAAAAAAGCCTGGGGAAGACACGTGGCAGAAGACTCGGTAAGGATATAAAGAACATTTTTACTCTGACCTGAAAGAAGAACTGTCTTGGTTATGAGATCCTTGACATAAAAAAAGTTGAGTGAAACTAAAAAAAAGACACAATTTTCACAACAAAATTGTTGAACAGATAAGAATCTTTTCTTAATTTTTGGAACATGTAGAATATTAGACAGAGTAAAGGTTCATTTCGGAGTATGCAAAATTTTATGAGCTGTATTAGATATAATAAGTCCCTTACCATCACTAACATACAATTGATCATTATCAAGATAAGGGTCTACATGAGTCATATTGGCAATGTTTGGAGTAACATGTTGATTCGCACTTGTATCGAGGAACCAGGTGACAGGATTTGCTGCTGAAGCATCATTAAAGGAGAGGTTGGCCGAGGCTTGATTCCCATGATGCACAAGCTGAGAGCAATGCTATGCAGAGTGTTCAATGTTGCTGCAAAGTTGGCATTTAATCTGCCGAGGCCACTGATGTTTCCCTCATTATTTCCGCTGGTGCCAATTGCTGCCATAGCTCCTGATGTTCTGCTAGATAGAGCTCCCACTGTTTCCACGATAAGGCTGGGCAAGATACTAGTTATAATTGCTACGAGAGTTACTTCTCCAATCTCCTCTTCTTCCTCTATCCCGATGAGAAGAGGAGCCACTACCATTAAATCCAGCAAAGGCACGTTGTGTAGCATATGCAGATGGAGGGTGTGGGCAGCAACGGTGTAGTAGCTGGAATGGATTGAAGAGAGCTCCTGTGTAAAAATTCATGCATAGACAAGTGACTATGGAGCTTAGAGTACGCAAGAGGCTCAACTTTGGTCGATATAGTTGTAACCAAATCTTGAAATTAACCGCGAAGGCCCCAAAAAACATAGAGATTGAAGTCAGTGAGGGAGATAGGTCTACCTGCTGCAGCTAATTCATCAAATAAACCCTTAGCTTTCTGCAGGTAGAGAGTGATAGTATTATCATCTTAACGAAGATCCTGGAGAGAGCCATGTAATTGCATAATCCTAGAGTTGGATGGAGAGGCAAAGGAACGTTTTAGAGTGCTCTAAACACTTGCCGAAGTTGGGCAATCCACCACAAGGTGAAGAACATCAATGGAGAGGGATGATAGTAAAGCACTAAGTATGAGTTGATCTTGTTGTTTCCATGTGAGAAACGCTTGGGAAGGACCATAATTAATGTTGGTAGAGGCGGCAGTAGAGTGACTAGACAGATCAAGCGGAGAAGGGTAGGAATGCGAGCCATTGACAAACAAGAACACCCCTTGGCCAATCAGATATGGCTTCATCTACATACGCCAAAATAGATAATTGGAATTGGTGAGTTTGAGGTTGATGACCTACTGTATATTTGAGAGGGGAATAACAGTTGCTGTCGTAGCAGAGGGAAGCATGCCTGCATTGATGTTGGGAGAAGAAGCGCTGATATTGGTGTTGAGAGAAGAAGGACTGCTAGTGGTGCCAGCTGCAGCAAAAACTGAAGGATCCATATTGCAGAAGATGAATAGAAAATAGAAGCTGACATCAGATAATTGCAAGGGAGCCGAAACAGTAGCAAAGAAAATGGCAGAAAACGTTGAAGCAGAGAAGCAGTAGCAGAATCAATGTTGCAGAATAGAGCAGAGAAGCAGTAGCAGAAACAGTAATCAACAATAACATGCTGATGGTTGAAGCAGAGAAGCAGTAGCAGTCGGAAATCAATAAAAGAAGCAGAATCAACGTTGCAGATCGTGAGGCTAATTAACAGTAGCACAATGCAGTAATTAACACGCTGATCATAAGGCAGATTAGCTGATGGAGCAGTAGTAATAGAAAATAATTAGAGGGGCTGTCGTTTGAAGAATAATTAGCTGATAAATTAGTAGCAATAGACAACAAACAGAGGAGACAATTTTGTTGCAGTGAAGCAGTAAAGGGGCTGTCGTTTGAAGAATAAATCTGTTAAGATAAATTGGTTCTGATACCAAGTTGAATCAAGGTTTGTGATAATTGAGAGACTTAACCTAATGAGATAACCACCTTTGCTATATAATTAGAGCAATACATGTGCTATGGTATAGCATACTACACACGATAAGTCAATACATTAATAATACAACATTTCGTATTCTAACACATTCCATAATAACCCCTGGATGAAGTTTTTAAACATTGATAATAACCAATTTTTATAATGATTTGAGTAAACTTGAATTCACCCTTTTGACATATGACCGGAACCTTACCTCTAGTTGACTCTTGAGTTAAGTTTTAAAACTATAATAATAACCATTGTTTTCTTATATTGACCCTGGTAAATGATCAATCCCACTAATGACCCGAGCCTCGCCTCGAGTTGAATCCCAATTCAGGTGTTGCGATATCACGGTCGTACAAATTAATTACCCTAGCTTAAATAAACAAGATAGTATAGACAAAGTAAGGGGTCGATCCCACGAGGAAGTTTTAGTTCGGATTTTTATGTTATATGATATGCAATTGGGGGGAATTTTGAGATTATCTAGACTATAACATAATTAAACAATCAAGCTAAATTAAATAAATCAAAAAACTATTAAGAGAACAAACCTTGGTTTCAAATAAACATTCAACTACAGAAATCAGAACCGATCATTGAAACGAAACATCAATTTATATTCTAAATCTTTATCTTTTCTTAACATTGGTTAGTTAATAGATCTATCGTATAATTAACCCTAACAATAAAAAAATCACAATGTTCGCACTAGTAATTAAAATTCAATGGCAGCCTTAAAAACTAGATAAATTGATTAATCTAGACAACATAATTGTCCGCAGTTCATGTTTGATTTGATCGAATATTTTTCCTAAGATTAATAACATAGATCCGCTACGATTATTAAACTTAATTGCTTCACAAGTTCATATATCACAACTCCGGGTTTGATAGAAAACTTAACAATAGATTGTTCACAATAATAACTTAAAGTCCGCTCTAGCAATTAAAATAAACAATCCTAAGAAATAAGCATAGGAAAACAAACATATTCATTCATTATATAAACTGAGAAGAAAAAGTAAAATAAATCTCATAGTTTTTAAAATCCGAAGGTTTCCATGTCCTTGTAACCAAGAAAAAGAGTTTAGCCTTACATGTCTATTTAACAACTAATCAAAAAGAAAAAAAGAATTTATGATTTCAGGTTTTTTAGAGGAAGGTGTGTTTTTTTTCTCTTGGCTGGCCACCCCCTCTTCCTTTCTCTCTTTCTTTTTATTTGATAAGAAACCCTAATATCTCTTTTTTAGGTGTGTTTGATCGAATGTCCTCTATTCAGGTGTGTTTTTTTTATTTGATAGGACTATTTTGTAGGAAAGAGTATTAGGGTTTCCTGATTTAAAACTATGATAACAATCTTTTTTATTCTTACGCTGACTCAGGTCATGGTATCCGAATTAAATGCAAATATTGCATTTCCATCATTGAATGCAGACCATGTCGAAATTGGATCCAGGCCATAGATTGTTCGAGACCAGATTTGAGGCACTGAAGGGTTGGACTAGGACTAAATTCGAGTTCTCAGTGCTTGGTTTGAGATCTGAATAGAGGAGCCCCAGGGTCACTATAAGATCAGATCTCAAGCACCTAAGAGTTAAGTGATACTGAATTGAGGCATCTTGGATCGAAAGGCATTTGAATTTCAGAAATTAAGCAAAGACTAGTTTCAAAGTATTCTAATTCGAGATGAGTACGATCAAAATTGAGTCAAAACTAAGAGTTTGTTTGGAAGTGTGGTTGTGGTTGTTTTTCACTTAAAAATGCATCAAAATAATGTTTTTTTTTAAATAATTTTTGACATCAGAGCATCAAAATAATCTAAAAACACAAAAAAAATATTAATTTGAAGTAAAGAAAAAAGAAAAAATAAAAAAATTTCAATTTTTTTCAAAAACATTTTTAAAATATAAAAACAAACAGAAAAGTAATAAATACAACCATGCCATCAAACTTTGAATAACACGAGTATCAATTTACTAATTCAGGAATCCAATTGAGACTAATTGCAATTTTTGAAAAAACAATTTATGGAAAAACCAACCAAACAAAAGAATGACAAAAAAGAAAAAAGCATAGACACAACTTCTTCGGTGATATTTGAAAATATAGTAACAGTTATTTGTCAAAGTACTTTTTATTTGAAAATACATTAAAATAATTTTTTTATATTATAATTTTTTTTAATATTAATATATTAAAATGATCTAAAAACACCAGAATATATTAATTTAAAACAAAAAAATAATTCATTAAAAATCGTAGCAGCGAGTTTCTCCTTTTCTGAGAGAGAGAGAGAGAGAGAGAGAGAGAGAGTCCTATTCTATAAAGCGTGAAATTGGGCAAATTAAGAATCGTCGTCCTTTTAGATGGGACTCGTGGATTTCAAGTCCTCTTTAATTTCTTATGTTCACGGTTTTCTAAAGCAGTCAAAACACAACGTGCAACTGATCTAATTATTATTATTATTATTATTATTCTTTCAAGCAATCTAGAATATTACTTGCAAGCTAATATCATGCCTTACAAGGTGATTGACAGTGGGATAATAATTGTTTTTCAAATAATTTTTTATATTAAAATACATGTTAATGATATTTTTTTATTTTGTAAAAATTATTTTTAAAATTAACACATTAGAACGATCCAAAACATACAAACTATATTAAATTTTAATAAAAAAATTAAATTTTTTTAGGAAACCGCGTTCCCAAACATGAACAATCTAGGAGTATTTGAAGATGCGTATTTTGTTATAAAAAAATCTAAAATCATGAGGGCGATGCACTAACCTATAGGTAAACGTAGGCGTAATTAAGGGTTTTACAAGTGGATGAGTAAAGGGGTCCACTAATATATATATTTTTTTACTTCTAAGTGGTGGGTAAGCTAATTATTCGACTAGTTTCAACAATATTCTACATTACTTGAAATAAAATAATAATAATAATAATAATAATAAAATAATAATTAGATCAGTTGCACGTTGTTTTGACTGCTTTAGGATGTGAACACAAGAAAATAAAGAGGACTTGAAATCCACGAGTCCCATCTAAAAAGACG